>Ga0315905_10000058_pt1 | contig 110860 bp, 104 predicted proteins | sample LakEriMetagenome_5_FD_203522 | JGI IMG/M metagenome (GOLD analysis project Ga0315905, IMG submission 203522) | Freshwater fungal communities from buoy surface, Lake Erie, Ohio, United States - Buoy 4 MA121 | ecosystem: Environmental > Aquatic > Freshwater > Lake | place: USA: Lake Erie, Ohio...
GGTCTTTTCACGGCAGGCGGGCTTTTCTATCTGATCCAGCGCACGCGGCTTGGCATGCTGGTGCGCGCGGGCGCGACCAATCGCGATATGGTGCAGGCTTTGGGCATCGATATTCGCCTTCTTTACACGCTCGTCTTTGGGCTGGGCGCGCTGCTGGCGGGCTTTGCCGGCGTCATGGCGGGGCCGCTTCTGTCGGTGCAAGTGGGCATGGGCGAGCAGATTCTCATTCTCACTTTCGTCGTTGTCGTCATCGGCGGATTGGGCTCGGTGGCCGGCGCCTTCTGGGGCGCGCTGCTGGTCGGCATTGTCGACACATCCTTGCGCGCTTTCCTGCCGCAGATTTTGCGCGGATTGATGGCAGGTTCGGAGGCCGATGCTTTGGCCGCCGGCATTTCAGCCATGGGCGTTTATCTCCTGATGGCGATTGTGCTGCTGGTGCGGCCCAAGGGATTGTTCCCCGCCCATGGATAAAGCACCCAAAATTTCGCGCCTGCGCCCTTATGCGCTGCCTGCCTGCGCTTTTCTCATTCTGCTGGCGCTGCCCAGACTGGCCGTTGCGCTCGATGAGCCGGCGACGATCACTCTTGTGACGCGCATGATGATCCTCGCCATTGCTGCGAGCGCCTTGAATATAGCGCTTGGCTTTGGCGGTCTTGTCAGTCTCGGCCATGCGGCTTTCTATGGCATTGGCGGTTATGCGGTTGGCATGCTGACAAGCCATGCTGTTTCGGGCACGCCGTTTCTCGGCTTCATTCCCGGTTCGAATCTTTTGCTCGTCAATCTGGCTGCAGCACTTCTGGCCAGCGGTTTTGCCGCTGCCCTGATCGGCGCTTTGGCCCTGCGCACAAGCGGCATCCAATTCATCATGATTACTCTGGCTTTCGCCCAGATGATCTTTTTCTTCTTCGTGGCGCTGAAAGCCTATGGCGGCGACGATGGCATGTCCTTCCGCCGCCGCAATCTTCTCTTCGATCTGAACATGCGCGACGATGCCACTTTCTTCTATGTCACGCTGGGCGTGATGACTTTGTGGCTTGCTGTCTGTGCGCGCATTCTGCATTCGCGTTTCGGTTTGCTGCTGGGCGGCATTCGCCAGTCGGAGCGCCGGATGGAGGCGATTGGCGTCAATACATTCCGCACCAAATGGATCGCCTTTATCGTCTCCGGCATGGGCGCGGGTCTGGCGGGTGCGCTGATGGCCAATCTCGGGCGCTTTGTCAGTCCCGACATGATGCATTGGACGACATCGGGCGAATTGCTCATCATGGTCGTGCTTGGCGGCTCGGGCACGATTTTCGGCCCGGTGATCGGTGCCTTTGCTCTGATCGGTCTTGAATCCTTGCTCGCAGCATGGACCGAACATTGGCAATTCATTCTCGGGCCCTTGCTGGTTCTGATGGTTCTTGGCTTTCGCGGCGGCCTTGCCCGTTTCGGGAGGCGCGGATGAGCGAGGCGCTTCTTGTCATCGACGATCTGATGAAAAATTTCGGCGGCCTGCGCGTCACCGATCATGTCAGTCTCGATCTGCGACCGGGCGAAATTCACGCTTTGATCGGCCCCAATGGCGCGGGCAAAACGACATTGATCGGCCAGATCATGGGCGAGATCGCACCCGATGCCGGCATGATCCGGCTCGATGGCGCGTCGCTTGGCACCATGTCGCAGGCCGCGCGCGTGCGTCGCGGTCTGGCACGCACATTTCAGATTCCGCAAGTGCTCGGCGAATTTACCGCGCGCGATAATGTTGCCGCCGCCTTGATCGCGCGTGGCGTCGGTCGCGCTTTTCGCGATCCGGCGCGCGATGAAAGTCTGGATGCTGAAGCCGACAGGTATTTGACGCGCGCCGGTCTTGCCGGGCGCGGTGCGATACGCGTCAGCGATCTCGCGCATGGCGAGCGCAAGCAGCTTGAACTTGCGGTCGCGCTGGCAACAGCGCCGCGCATGCTTTTGCTGGATGAGCCCATGGCGGGCTTGGGGCCGGCTGAGAGCGCGCAGATGATCGAGGTTCTGGCCGGGCTGAAAGGCGAAATCGCCATGCTGCTTGTCGAACATGACATGAAGGCTGTTTTCGCCCTTGCCGACCGCATTTCCGTTCTCGTCTATGGGCGCATTATTGCGAGTGGTTCGATTGCCGACATTCAGGCCGATGCCAATGTGCGCGAGGCCTATCTCGGCACGGGAGAAGCGTGATGCTGTCGCTGCGCAAGGTCGAAGCCTCCTATGGCCAGAGCCAGGTTCTCTTCGGGATCGATCTTGAAGTCGGTGCGGGCGAAGTCGTGACGCTCATGGGGCGCAATGGCATGGGCAAGACAACAACCATCCGCACCATCATGGGGCTTCTGCGCGCAAAGTCCGGAAACATCGTCTTCAAGGGCGAGCAGACAATCGGCTGGCCGGCCGATCGCATTGCGCGGCTCGGCATCGGTCTTGTGCCGGAAGGGCGGCAGATTTTTCCGACCCTGAGCGTGCGCGAAAATCTTGTCGCGACAGCTGCACAGCGTCGTGCTGGCGTTGAGGCCTGGACATTGCCGCGCATTTTCGAACTCTTCCCGCGTCTCGATGAACGCCAAGCGCAAATGGGCAGCACTTTGTCAGGTGGCGAGCAGCAAATGCTCGCCATTGCGCGCGCTTTGATGACCAATCCGGAATTGCTCATTCTCGATGAGGCGACGGAGGGTCTTGCGCCCGTCATCCGCGCTGAAATCTGGAAATGTATTGAAACATTGAAAGCGCGCGGCCAGTCGATTCTGATCGTCGACAAAAATGTCTCCGTGCTCGAGCGTATGGCCGACCGGCATTATGTGATCGAAAAAGGCCGCACCATCTGGTCGGGAACAAGCGCCGATCTGGCGCGCGACAGAGACGAGGTGCACCGCCATGTCGCTTTCTGATCCACGTCGCATCGTCGCGCGCGGCCTGTCAGCCGCAGCAGATCCCGCAGATGCTTTGCGCGAGGCTTTGAATTCTCTCTGCGCCGATCTTGCGCGCCAGGGTGCTGCGCCCGGCGATATTCTGCGCATCGATCTTCATGCGCGCAGGCCAGAGGCTTTTTCTCTGTCCCGTCGCGTCATCGATCTGGCATGGCGCGAAATTTTGGGCGGATTGCGCCGTCCCATTCTCTGCCATCAAGGGGATCTAATCCTCATGCTTGAGGCGCAGGCCGATGTTCAGCCTGCACGCGAAACTCCGGTCATCTGGCGCGGCATGAACATGCCGGAGCTGGCGCGCGCCTATTCACCGCGTCTGCAAGCCGATATGCGCGCCGTCTTCGCCAAATGGAATGAAGAAGGCGCAGCCTTTCGCGCCGATCAAGCGGGCCTCGATCTGCGCTATGGCCCGACGCGCGACGAGGTTCTCGATTTCTATCCGGCGCAAAGGCGCAATGCGCCGCTCTGGGTTTTCATGCATGGCGGCTATTGGCAGGCCTGCACCAAGGATCAGCACGGACAATTTGCCGAAGGCATGTTGCGCAACGGCTTTGCCGTCGCCAATCTCGATTATGGTCTTGCGCCCGAGGCCTCGTTGGCCGAGATCGTCGTGCAGGTGCGCCATGCGCTGCAATTTCTGATCAAACATGCCGCTGCGCTCGGCTTCGATCCCGCGCAGATTCATCTGGCCGGCCATAGTGCCGGGGCGCATCTGGCCGCCATGGGGGCCATCGATCCGCATGGTCCGGCCATCGCCTCCGCTCTGTTGCTCTCGGGCGTGTTCGATCTCGAGCCTTTGTTCCACCTGCCCATGGGGCAGGTCATCGGCCTCGATTCGCGAAATTGGCGGGTGCTCTCGCCAGCCTTCAGCCCGCCGCGCAAGGTCAAGATAGGCCTGGCTGTCGGGGCGCTGGAAACCGATGAATTCAAGCGCCAGTCGGCGGATATGGCCAGCCAATGGGCTGCGCCGACCCCCCTTTATCCAGAAAACTGTAATCATTTCAGTCTTCTGGAGGGTTTGCGCGAGCCCGGACCGCTGCTTGATCTTGCTGTGCGGACAGCCTCAGCTCAGCCCTGACCAAAGAAAAACTTTGGCCTGAATCAAGCGAAATGTTTTGGACAGGCTGGATCGAGACCGGCTAGTCTTCTCACATTGAAGTCGCGAAGGGCTTTGGGTGGGGCCTCAAATTCCCATCCGCCATTCAGAAGCGACCTGATTGTCCGAGGGAGGGAATACGGGCCATGGCAGAACAATTCGTGGGTCGTTTGTCCGAATTCGTCGACGGCAGCCGCCAGATCGTCAAGGTCGGCAAAGCCGAGATCGGCGTTTTCCGTCATGAGGGCGAGTTCTTCGCCTATAGCAATTATTGCCTGCATCAGGGCGGTCCGGCCTGCGAAGGTCTGATCATCGCCAAGGTCGAAGAGCATCTGCGCGAGGACAAGACCTCCATGGGTCTCTATTTCTCGGAAAAAGATCTCAATTTCGTCTGCCCCTGGCACGGCTACGAATATGACATGAAGACGGGCGAGTGCATCTCGGACCGCAAGCTGAAATTGAAGCGCTACGAAGTGGTGCAAAAGGGAGACGACATCTATGTCGTCGCCTGAGAGCGCGGCGCCTTCATCCATCACAGATCGCGCGCTGTCTCTGGCGCGCGACATCGAGCTTGCCACGCTGAATGGTAAGCTCGACGCCATCGATCCGCAGGCCATGCAGGTGATCCTTGCTGCGCTCGCCAAGGCCTATGGCGCCAATGTCGAAGCGGGGCAGACTTATCCCGCGCTCGCCGGTCCGCAGGCCGTCTCTGGCACGGATGTACTCACACTTTGCGGCGGGCTGCTGAAGGCCGCCGATTTGCAGGTTTTCGAACTCGGAATGTGGCAAAGCTGGACGGGCCGATAGCGCTCCGCCTGACCGCACGGAATGGAGGGTACAATGGATCTCATTGCTGACCGTGGACGTCGCGTCACCGTCGAAGAGCTCAATACGTCGAAGCTCCTCGCCCATGCCGCCGAACAGGCGCGTGAGCGCAAATATGAAGACATGCTCATCGTCGATTGCGATGCGCATCATTACGAGAATGAGAATTTCGGCGAAATTCTCCCCTATATGGAAAATGACGTTCTGCGCCAGCTGACCATGTCAGGCCGCGCCAAGGGCCGTCATTCCATCGTCCCCGGCCAGGTTGGCTATCAGGACATGGGCGGTCGCGTCACACGCTATCCGCTTCGCATGACGGAAAAGACCGAGCCCGGCAAGCTGCGCGACGTGCAGCTCGGCGAGCGCTGGATGGACGCCATGGGCGTCGATTATTCCTGCCTCTTCCCCACCGGCATGCTCAATGTCGGCTTGCATCCGCAGAAGGAAATGGAAGTCGAACTCTGCTGGGCCTACAATCGTTGGCTCACCGAGCGCGTTCTGCCGGAAAACCACGGCCGCTTCTACACGCAGCTCGCTTTGCCTTTGTCCGATCCCGATGCATCCTTGCGCCAGGTGGAAACATTCGGCGGCTGCAAGGGCGTGACCGGCTTTATGGTGACGACCGTGCGCACGCTTCCCGTGCACGACAATGCGCTGATGAAAGTCTATCGCGCGATTGAAGAGCGTGGCCTGTCGCTGGCGTTCCATTCGGGTCCGAACTGGGGCGAGCCTGTGTTCCGTGGCTGCAACCGCTTCATCAGCGTGCATGCTTTGGGCTTCTCTTTCTACAACATCCTGCATTGCACGAATTGGGTCATCAACGGCATGGGCGAGCGCTTCCCCAAGCTGCCGGTGATCTGGATCGAATCCGGCCTCGCCTGGGTGCCCTTCCTCATGCAGCGTCTCGACCACGAATATATGATGCGTCCGTCGGAAGCCCCGCTGCTGAAGAAGAAGCCGTCGGATTATATGCGCGACATGTTCTATTCGACGCAGCCGATGGAAATACAGGATATGGAAGCGCTCGAATGCACGTTCCGCATGATCAATGCGGAAACGCAGCTCATGTATGCATCCGATTATCCGCACTGGGATTTCGATCTGCCCAGCACGATTTACGATCTGCCGTTCCTGTCCGAGAAGGCCAAGCACAATATTCTCGGCGGCACGGCGGCCCGTATCTTCAAGCTTCCTCCGCGCAACGAGAAGCAGAAGGCAAACCTTATAAAATACGGGAATTACACTGCAGGCTGACCTGGGGTGCGGTGTACCGGCGAAAAGCCCGGCTCGTAATCAGAAGCCGATCAACGGCTCTCGACTTGAAAGGCGGCCTCAGGCCGCCTTTTTCTTTTCAGGCCGCCGCGTGTAGGATCGCGCCGTTCCGCATGGCGGGGAGGGGCACATCAATCTCAGGCAGCTCACCTATTTTCTGCGCGTAGTCGAAGCCGGCAATATGACGGCAGCGGCAGAGCAGCTCAATCTGGCGCAGCCGGCGCTGGGTGCGCAGATTCGTGCGCTGGAAAAAGAGCTGAATGTTGCGCTCGTCATTCGCCATTCGCGCGGCGTCTCCCCGACAGAAGCAGGCCGTCGTCTTTATGAGCGCGCCAAAACATTGCTGCGCGATGTCGATGATATCAGGCGCGAAGTGCAATCGATCGGTCTGGCGAAAAAAGATTCGATCGTGCTTGGCCTCTCGCCGTCCATCATGCTGCTGATTGGCGCCGATGTCCTGCTCGAGGCGCGCCGTGAAATGCCGAATGTCGTTCTGAGCCTGTCGGAAGAGCGCTCCGTCGTTCTGGCTGAGGCTCTGGAGCGCGAGCAGCTCGATGTGATCCTGGCCTATAATATCGGACCGCGCACCGGCTTCGAGCGAAAGGCTTTGCTCGAGGAAGATTTTCTCTTTGTGACGGCGCCGGAAAATGCTTCCGCAGAGCCGACCATTTCTTTTGCCGAAGCGCTGGAAACAGAACTTGTCATTGGCGGCGAGCGCGGGCTCATTCGTTCCATTGTCGAGCAGGAGGCCAAGCGCCTGTCGCTGAAATTGCGGATCGCTTTCGAGGTTCATTCGATCAATTCGATGAAATCGCTGATTGCGCGCGGCGTGGGTGCGAGCATCATGCCCTATTCGCTGGCCGCCGAAGAATTGCGTTCAGGCAAATTGGTCGGACGCAAGATCGACCGGCCGGCGCTGACGCGCACACTTTATGAAGTTGTTCCCGCTGCCCATCATGCTCATGCGCCCGAAGGCGAAATGACGCGTTTTGTTGAAAAACTCGAAGGCCGGATCCTTGCGGCACTTGGGCCTTTTGGGCGGGCGCTGAAATAGGATGGATTGACAGGCGACCCCGCCTCGGAGGAGTTTGTTTTCCTCCTGCGCTCTGAGCCGAGCGTGCCTGTTCCACCGGTGCCTCTTGTCCCAATATGGCGGTTTCGCCGCTTTCCGCTACCGCGATTTCACCGCCTTCTACATCGCGCGCACATTCAATGCGCTCGCCGTCAGAATGGTCGATGTCGCCATCGGCTGGCTGATTTATCAGATGACCGGGAGCGCTTTTGCGCTGGGCCTTGTCGGTCTTTGCATTTTCGTGCCGAATATTTTGCTGGCACTGCCGGCAGGCCAGATTGCCGACATGTATGACCGCAAACATGTGCTGGTTGCATGCAACATTCTGTCCGCCTCGGCTGCGATCGGTCTTTTCGTTGCATCTGTGAGCGGGCATTTGAGTGTGCCGCTGCTTTATGCCGTGATCGTCATCTTCGGTATTGCACGGGCCTTTTCGGGCGCCTCGAGTCAGGCCATCGTGCCGAGCCTTGTGCCGCCGCAACATCTCGGCAATGCTATAGCCTTGAGTTCGGCCGCCTATCAGACCGCCACCATCGGCGGGCCTGCCATTGGCGGGCTGCTATTTGCATTCGGCGGGACTTTTGTTTTCGGCGCGACAGCTTTTTGCTTTTGTACCGGCCTTGTCGGTTATCTGATCCTGCGTCGTCGCGGCGTGACCGACAGGCCGGATAAATTCAGCCTCGCCTATATGACGGCCGGACTGTCTTTCATTTTCTCCAAGCCGATCCTGCTGGGGGCGATCACGCTCGATCTCTTCGCTGTTCTGTTGGGAGGCGCAACAGCGCTGCTGCCGATTTTTGCGGCGGATATTTTTCTCGTCGATCCTTTCGGTCTTGGCCTGTTGCGCAGCGCGCCGGCAGTGGGTGCTTTGGTCATGTCGATTGCGCTCGCGCATTATCCGCTGCGCCGTCGCGCCGGCCTGCGCCTGTTTCAGACAGTGGCTTTGTTTGGCATAGCCACGATCGGCTTTGGTCTCTCCACCAATTTTTACGTGGCGCTTGGATTTCTCTGCGTGCTGGGCGCCGCCGATATGATCAGCGTCTTCATTCGCTCATCGCTGATCCAGATCGAAACGCCCGATGAAATGCGCGGGCGCGTTGCTGCCGTGAATATGGTTTTCGTCGGCGCTTCCAACGAGCTCGGCGAATTCGAATCCGGCGCTGTGGCGGCTCTCATCGGTCCCGTGCCGGCCGTCGTTGCCGGTGGGCTCGGCACGATCCTCGTGGCCGTCATCTGCGCCCGCCGCTTTCCCCAGCTCTACAGGCGCGATGCGCTGACCGGCTGATTGGCTCGCCATTGCGAAGAGGCCGCTTGCCTGGTCAACGAGACCTTGACTTTTGGCCGGTTTCAGATTAGAACAAAACATGAACATAAATGAGCGGGAAAGCAGGGCTGGTTCATGTCGCACAAGCTCAAAGGGCAGATGGTCTTTCCTGTCGATATCAATCGCGCGCCGCGCAAACTTCTCCTCAGCGTGCCGGGGCTGGGCGAAAAAAGCGTGGATCGCATTTTGAAAGGCCGCCGCGGGAAGGCCTTGCGACTGGCCGATGTGGCGCGGCTGACGCGGGGCCTGCGATGGGCGCGTCCCTTCATCGTGACGCGGGACTGGAACCCGCTGCTTCATGCCCGTCCAGCGCCCTTCATTCCGCCGCAACTGGCGCTTTTCGAGAGGGAGAATCTTTGACTTTCGCTCCCGTTTTCTTAAGCATCGCCGTCAGCTTCAATCCGGGAGGAAAAAACAATGTCCTATCGTGGCATGGTCGCCGATATCGTTTCGTTCAAAGGGCATAAGGGCGATACAGGCGAGGCTTATTATGCGCGCCCCGCAGGCAAGGGCCCGTTTCCGGGCGTTGTTCTGATCCATCACATGCCCGGCTGGGACGATTGGACGATGGAAGCCACGCGCAAGCTCGCGCATAACGGCTTTGCAGCCATCGCGCCGCATCTTTACTTCCGTCACGGCCCCGGCACGCCCGACGATCTGGCAGCCAAGGCGCGCTCTGCGGGTGGCGTTTCCGATGAACAGGTTATGGCCGATGTGAAAGGCGCGATGGATTTTCTGCGCGCGCAACCGGAAGCCAATGGCAAGGTCGGCATGATCGGTTTCTGCTCGGGCGGCCGCCACACCTATCTTGCGGCCTGCACTTTGCCGGGCATTGATGCTGCGGTGGATTGCTGGGGTGGCAATGTGATTGTCGACGATCCGACACAGATCACCCCGCAGCGCCCCGTGGCGCCCGTCGATCTCACTGAAAAAATGACTGCGCCTTTGCTCGGCCTCTTCGGCAATGAGGACAAAAATCCCTCGCCCGATCAGGTCAACCGCACCGAAGACGTGCTCAAGAAGCTCGGCAAGACTTACGACTTCCATCGTTACGATGGCGCCGGCCACGGTTTCTTTGCAGCCGAGCGTCCAGGCTATCGCGCCGAACAGGCGACGGATGGCTGGCAGAAGGTGATTGCCTTCTATCGCAAACATCTGGGCTGAGGAGTTTTGGCCATGTGCTCTTACATCACCGAAAAGACCGAGATTACCGGTTCGGCGAAAGGAGCTGGCGGCTGGTCGAATGTTACTGCCGCGCATGTCTATTACGATCATCCGTTCCATGCCTCGCTCGACCATGCTTTGTCGATCGATTTCATGGCGGGCGATACGACACGTAAAGTGGCGGTCGAAATGTCAGCAGAATCCGCCCGCGCCTTGGTGGCGAGCATTCTCGCCGCGCTTGAAAGCGGCGAGCAGGCACACGGGTAAAAGAAAGGCGGGCTTGAGCCCGCCTTTTTTGTTTTAATGCGCGCCCATCACGCGGATCGGATTGCCGGCGAGCCAGGCGTCCAGATTTTCCACCGCATCGACAAAATACTGGCGCATATTGTCTTCCGACGCATAGCCCAGATGCGGGCTCAGGACGACATTATCCAGCGTCGTCAGCACATGGCCCTTGGGCAGCGGCTCGACATTGAACACATCGAGCGCCGCACGGCGAATGGCGCGGCGCTGCATCGTATCGACAAGCGCTGCCTCATCGACGATTGGCCCGCGTGACGTATTCACGAAAATGGAATCCGGCTTCATCAAAGCAAAATCTTTGGCGCCAATCAGATTGGTCGTCCTCTCGGACAAAACGAGATGCACGGAGAGCACGTCGGAGCGACGGAAGAGATCTTCTTTGCTCACCCATTCCGCACCGCCGGCTGCGGCCTTTTCCGGCGTGAGATTCTGGCTCCAGGCAATGGTCTTCATGCCAAAGGCATGGCCGATCTTGGCAACAGCTGTGCCGAGCTTGCCAAAGCCGCAAAGCCCCAAAGTGCGATTGATAAGACGCATGCCGAGCGTGTCCTGCCAGCCGCCTTGGCGCATGATGCGATCTTCATGCGGCAGGTTGCGCGCGGCTGCGAGAATCAGCGCCCATGTGAGTTCGAGCGTCGTTGCCTGCGCGAGAAGATTGCTGGTGTGCGTGACGAGCACGCCGCGATCATGGCAGGCTTCCACATCAAGACCACGATTATGCGCGCCCGTGGTGAGGATCATTTTCAAATTCGGCAGACGCTCGATGAGATCGCGGCGGATCGGCATGCGCTCGCGCATCATGAGGATCACATCGAAGGGCGCCAGGGTTTTGGCCGCCTCATCGACATTTGCAATGTTCTTGGTGAAGACGGTGATCTCTATCTTCTCCTTCACACGCGACCAATCGGCCAGCGAGAGGGCGAGGTTCTGGTAATCGTCGAGAATGGCAATGCGCAGCATCATGATCTCCTGAATGGCGGTCATTTTAGGCAGGGCGCGGCGCAGCGGCAATTTTTGGCGCCCGGCAGAAGCGAGAGGGCGCCAATTTATGAACAGCTTTTCACTTGATGCGCGATTGATGAAATGCTTGCATGAGAGGCCGGGCCGAGCGTCCGGGGCTTGCTGGACGTTTTCCCATGAATGCGCGGATCGATTTTCTTGGCCTCCAGGCCTTTCTTGCTATTGCCGAGCGTGGCTCGTTTCAGCGCGCGGCGGCGCAGCTCAATTTGTCCCAGACCGCGCTTTCGCACCGGATGAAAAAGCTCGAACAGGATCTCGGGCTGAAATTGCTTTTGCGCACGACAAGGCAGGTCACGTTGACGGAGGCCGGTGCGCAACTTCTGCCGCGTGCACAGGCCATGGTGAAGGAGCTTGCTTTTTCTTTTGAGGAATTGCGCCAGAAGGGGCGGGAGAAGCAGGAGCGTATCGCCATTTGCTGCCTGCCCACTTTGGCCGTGCATTATCTGCCCTCGCTGCTGCGCGAATTTCATTTGAATCATCCAAGCGTCTCGGTGCGCATCTACGACAATTCGGCGACCGAGATCAGCGAGCTTGTGCGCAATGGCACGGCTGAATTCGGATTGACGCTGGCCTCCGAGACGCATCCCGAGCTTGAAGTAAAGCCGCTGATGAAAGAGCCCTTCGTGCTGCTCTGCCCGAAGGATCACAAAATCGCCAAAGGCGAACAGGTGGATTGGGACGATCTCGCCGGCATTCCTTTGGTGCGCACCAGCCGTCAGGCGGGCAATCGCCTGCTGATTGACGATGCGCTCGGGCCGCGCCGCGACCAGCTCGACTGGCGCTGGGAAGTGCTCCATATCGCCACCGCCGTCGGCATGGTGTCAGCAGGCATCGGCCTCACCGTCGTGCCTCGTCTGGCGGTCGATGGCATAGATATGGGCGGACTTGTCGCTCTGCCCCTGCATAATCCCGGCGTGAGCCGCACGATTGGCATTTTGAGCGCGCGCGACCGGCCTTTGAGCCCCACGGCACAGGCCTTGCGCGCTTTGACAGAAAAGATCGTCAAGGCAGACGGGCTGGCGCGCATGAAGCCCGCCGCTGCCCCGCGTCGCAAGCGTGCCTGAATGGCGCTCATCAATCGAGACAAAGCCGTCATTTGCTTCACGCCCGCTTGCAGCGCAATCTGCGCGCAGTCATGAGAAGAAGAGAAGACCCATGAAAATTGCGCTGATCGGCTATGGTGAAGTCGGACAGATTTTCGCCCGCGAATTGCTGGCGGGAGGTGCTGCCGAAGTCCACAGCTTTGACATTCTTTTCGCCGATCCCGTGCGCAGCGAAAAGCACCGCGCCGTGGCGCTACGCGATGGAATCAAACTCTGCCTGAATGGCGCTGATGCTGGCGCTGGCGCAGATGTCGTCATTTCCGCCGTCACAGCCGACAAGGTGCAAGAGGTTGCCGGCGAGGCTGCAAAATGGCTGAAGCCCGGACAGTTTTTTCTCGATGTGAATTCGGCTGCGCCCAATACCAAAAAGCAGGCGGCAAAAATCGTCGCAGTCTCAGGTGCGCATTATGTCGAAGGCGCGGTTATGGCTCCCGTGCCAGGCCCTGGCATCAAGGTGCAGATACTTGGCGGCGGGCCGCAAGCGGAAGAGCTTGCCCCCAAACTCAATGCGCTCGGCATGAATATTCAGCCTGTCGCCAGCGAATATGGGCGCGCCTCGGCGATGAAGCTCTGTCGCTCGATCATGATCAAAGGCATCGAGGCCTTGATTGTCGATTGCGCCAAGGCTGCAAAAGAATGGAATGTCGAGAAGGAAGTTTTCGGCTCGCTCGACGCGAGCTATCCCTCGATTGACTGGCGCAAGCTCTCGGTCGATATGGCAGGCCGTGTGCGCCAGCATGGCGTGCGGCGCGGCGCAGAAATGCGCGAGGCAGCAGCCATGGTCGCCGATCTTGGCATGATGAACGAGCTTGAATTGGCTGTCGCGGGCGCGCAAGAGCGCGGCGCTGGCAAGGCCGGATTGTAAGAGGTTTTGACGTGACACTTTATACGCCGACAATTCTGGGGCCCGATCCCAACATCAAAACCCCGAAATTCAAACTGCCGCCCAAATCCTGCGATGCGCATTGCCATATTTTCGGGCCGGGCGACAAATATCCCTATGCGCCGGATCGCACCTATACGCCGCCCGATGCGCCGCTGGAGGCTTTTCGCAAGCTGCATGGCATTTTGGGTGTCGAGCGCGCAGTCATCGTCAATGCCTCCGCTCATGGCACGGATAATCGTGTGGCGCTGGATGCGATTGCCGTCTCAAACGGCGCTTATCGTGCGGTCGCCAATATTGACGATACGATCACAGACAAGGGCCTGCGCGAATTGCATGAGGGTGGCTTTCGCGGTTGCCGCTTCAATTTTGTTCGCCATCTGGGTGGCGTGCCGGATATGAAAGTTTTCGAGCGCGTCGTTGCCATGATCGCGCCCTTGGGCTGGCATCTCAATCTGCATTTCGATGCAATCGATCTGCCGCAATATGCGAAAATGCTTGAAAAACTGCCCGTCACTTACATTATCGATCATATGGGGCGCGTGAAAGCCTCCGACGGTCTCGATCAGGAACCGTTCCTCATTCTTGTCGATCTGATGAAGAATGATGAAAAGGCCTGGGTGAAAGTCTGCGGTTCGGAGCGTGTCTCATCCTCCGGCCCGCCCTTCCATGATGCAGCGCCTTTCGCTGCCAAGCTGGTCGAGATTGCGCCCGACCGCTGCGTCTGGGGCACGGACTGGCCTCATCCCAATGTCAAATCCATGCCGAATGATGGCGATCTCGTCGATCTCATTCCGCTCTTTGCCAAGGATGCGGCGACGCAGGAAAAGATCCTCGTCAAAAACCCGGCGCGTCTTTACGGCTGGTAGATTCGACGAAGCCATCCAGAGCCTCACGTGTGATCTCTGGATTGCTTCGCTTCGCTCGCAATGACGGTGGAAAGGCTGCGGCCTGAGTGCTCGTCATTGCGAGGAGCGAAGCGACGCGGCAATCCATCTTTGGCTGGTGCCATATGGATTTCCGCGTCGCCTTTGAATCACATCACCTGTGGCGCGTGATCGTGTCGACGAGCGCGGGCTTGCCGCTTTTCACGACTTCCAGTGCACGCATGAGCGCTGCACGGACATCCTTGGGATCTTCCACCGGGCCTTCGCCCCACACGCCCATGGAGCGCGCGAGTGCACCGAAGTCGGGCTCGGGTCCGAAGAGATCCATGCCGATATGGGCCTTGGCCTCATCCGTGCCGCGCAGGCGCGCCATGCGGATCTGGTGTTCCCAATCGTTGTAATAGGCGCGGTTGTTGTACATCACGATGAGCATCGGGATTTCGTACTTTGCCGCGACCCAGAGCGCACCCGCATCGAACATCAGATCGCCATCGGGCTGCAGGTCGACAACGATGCGGCCATGCTTCTTGTGCGCCAGTGCGACGCCCATCGACATGCCGATCTGCGTGGATGTGCCAAGCTCGACGCCGGGGTGGCGATAGGGCTTGTCGAAATCCCATTGCTTGCGGACCTGGTTCTTCAGCGTATTGGCGGTGAGAACCCAATCTTCGTTCTTGATGACTTCCCAGACCTCGTGAGACAGGCGCGGCACGGTCATGGGCGCTGCGTCCCAATCGGCCTTTGCCTCTTCCTGCCATTTGGCCCAGGTCTCATTGTGACGCTTGCCGATGAGCGCCTTGCGCTTTTCGATCTTGTCCTTGAGCGCGGAATTGCTGGAGATCTTCTTCTCCAGCATGTCGGTCAAGGCAGGAATGCCAAGCGCCGTGTCGCCCAAAGCGCGCACCGAGCAGGGCTGCATGCGGCAATAGTCCATGGACCATTTGCTCATGTTGATTTCGGCAAAGCCCATTTCAACCCAATCGCAATTGGGTGCGACGACGGGCTGGATTTCGCGGGTGGTCGAATTCAATTCGCGCGTGGCTTTTTCGACATCTTTGCAATCGAGCCCGACGACGAGATCGACATTTTTCAGCGCGCCCTTGTCGAGCGACACGCAAAGCGGATGCTTGTTGGGGAAGTTCAACGCATTGTTGATATCCCACACGCCGGCGCCGGCGGTTTCCGCCAGTTTCACCATGGCTTCAAAACCACCTTCGCGGCGGCCCACATATTCGGGCATCAGCAAAGGCATGTCGGAGGCCAGAAGCCTGTCGGCAATCGCCTCAACGGCGCGCGGATCGGGCATCATCGGCGAAGGCGTTGCAACGGAGGCGACGGGCGGCAGCGGAATCTCGCGCTCGAGCTTGGCTTCCTGAAGCCCTGCGTCATAGCACATGTAGATCGGGCCCTGCGGCTCGGTCGTCATGACTGAATAGGCGCGGGCGAAGCTCTCCGGCACGCCGTCGATGGAATAGGGCTGATAATCCCATTTCACATAATCGCGGATCGCATTGCCCTGCACGAGGGCCGTATGCGTCCAGTCGATATGCGGGCGGCGCTTGCCTTCATCCATCGGGCCGGTGGCGCCCATGATGAAAATCGGCACGCGGTCGATATAGGCGTAATAGATCGCCATGGTCGCATGCAGCAGGCCAACAAGATTGTGCAGGATGACGGCCATCGGCTTGCCGGAGGCTTTCGCATAGCCGTGGGCGATCTGGACAGCGATCTCTTCATGCTGGCAGAGCAGCATTGGCGGATCTTCCTTGCCGTAATTGACGATTGAATCGTGCAATCCGCGGAAAGAAGCGCCGGGGTTCATCGCGATATATTCGAAATCGTAGCGCTTGATCAGGTCGACAATAATGTCGGACTGCCAGCCGCGGAGTTTGTCGTCTGTATTACGGCCCATGTCTCTCCCCTTGGGTGTATGTTTCTTGTTGGCGGTTCAGCGGATTGAAAAGGCGCGGCTTTGGGCCGCGCCTTGAACTTTACTCTTACTTGAGCAGTTCGCCAGCCCGTTTGGCAACGGCAGGCGAGACCTTGTAGGAATCTTCGACCAGTTTCTGGATGGTGGCCCCATCGACCGGCGTGATCTCGAGTTTGGCCTTGTCGGCCTCGGCGAGCAATTCCTTGTCCTTGAGCGCGTCCATAAAGCCCTTGCGCAGCATAGCGGTGCGATCGGCCGGAATGCCCGGGGGGCCCATGAAGGGGCGGCCCATGATCTGGCGGGCGAAGACGAGCTGGAGGACCTGACGGTCTTCCTCGGTCTTGGCCTTTTCGATCACGGAGGGAATGTTCGGCAGGTCTTCGTGCTTTTCCATCGAGAGCTGGAGGAGCACGCTGACCTTCTTGTCGCGGACCCATTCGGGCTGCGTCGATTTCACCGACGACCAGGACCAGCCGCAGCGGCCCTGCACTTCGCCGCGCTCCATGGCGAGATTGATGTCATTGCCGCCCGGATAGCCGGCGATGACCTTCATTTTCGTGCCCAGAACGCCATTGATGACTTTCGGGAACTGGTCGGTATCGGCGCTGCCGCCGGTGCCGCCGACGATCATTTCCTTGGTCAGGAGGTCGTCAAAGGTCTTCACCTGCGACGTGTGCCAGGAGACGCAGACCGAGACTTCGTCATTGGCCGAGCCGATCCAGGTATATTTGGTGGCGTCGAATTGCGTGCCCGGCAGGCCGAAGAGCGGATCGAAGGCGGCGCCACGGGCGACCGTGCCGATGACGGTACCGTCCTTGGGGGCGACATTATAGATCCAATTGGCGGCGCGCAGGCTGCCTGCGCCGGGCATATTGGTGACGATGACGGTCGGATTGCCCGGAATATGGCGGCCGAGGAAGCGCGACAGCGTCCGCGCATAGACGTCATAGCCGCCGCCGGTCGAATAGCCGACGTAAATATTGATCGTCTTGTCCTTGTAGAAATCGGCCTGCGCCTGGGCGGCGCCGGACCCTGCGGCAAGCCCGGCGGAAAGAGCGGCCGCACCGAGCACGATCTTGAAACGGGTGGTCATCGAAAATTTCCTCCTTGCGTCCTTATACGCCTTTTGGGGGAGGGGCGCGCGGGACGTCTTTCCCTAGCCCAGCCCGTAACCTTGCCGCAAGACTGGAAGACCCAGCCTCAAGCGATGGTTAGCTGTTGCCCACCGGGGGTGGGGCGCCAGAGCCTCTATCTTGGCGCCCCGTACCTCTTCGGGGCTATGATCGGGTCTATGGTCGGGCTTGGGCCGCATGGAAGGAAATCCCGGATGAGCGAGGCACGTGTGGATTATCAGGTGGGCGGCGGGATCGCGCGCCTTGTGCTGAATCAGCCGGCCCGGCTCAATGCCATGAGTTTCGACATGTGGTCGGCACTGCCCGATCTCGTTGCCCGCGCGATTGCCGATCCAGAGGTGCGCGTCATCTCCATTCAAGGCGAGGGAGAGCGCGCCTTTTGCGCAGGCGCGGATATTTCGCAATTTGGCGAGAAGAGATCGGATGCCGAGGGCGCGGATGCTTATGAACGTGCCGTGCGTGCCGGACTTGCCGCTCTCTCGTCAGGGTCCAAGCCGACGGTCGCGCTTGTTCGCGGCATTTGTTACGGCGGCGGGCTGGCGCTAGCTTTGTCCTGCGATCTGCGTCTGGCGGCTGAGGATGCGCGTTTTTGCATTCCGGCCGCCAAACTCGGCCTTGGCTATGCTTATCCCAATATCGATTTCATGGCGCGGCGGATCGGTCTTGGCGCGTCTGCCGACATTCTCTATTCGGCTCGCACATTCGATGCGCAGGAGGCTTTGCGGCTTGGCGTGGCCACCAATCTTTTCGACAGCGCGACTTTTGACGAAAAGAGCGCCGAATGGCTTGCGCGCATGGCCGGCCATGCGCCGCTGACATTGAAAGCCATGGCGCTGGCCTTTCGCGAAATCGCAAAGCCGGAAGCCCAGCGCGATCCCAAACTGGCGAATGAGGCAGTGGCTGCCTGTTTCGCCAGCGAGGATTATGCAGAAGGACGGCGCGCCTTTGCCGAAAAACGCGCGCCGTCATTCAATGGTCGCTGATCAATGCCGGTGATGGCCATGACCGCCGCCGGCAGGCCCGCCGGAGGATGCGCCCATGCCCTGCACGGAGAATTGCACCTGCACGGCGCCGGCCTTTTCGAATTGCAAGGTCGCCGGGAATGATGCGCCTTCCTTCAATCCGCTCTTCAAGCCCATAAACATGATGTGAAAACCGCCGGGCTTGAGTTCGACCGAACCGCCGGCGGGAATTTCAATGCCACGTGCGAGCGCGCGCATTTTCATCACGCCATTGTCCATCGACATTTCGTGCACTTCGATGCGCTGGGCGATGTCGGTTGTGCCGCCAATCAGGCGCTCAGGCGTTGTTCCGGTATTGCGGATGGTCAGATATCCAGCGCCCACGCTCGCTCCGCCAGGCGTCGCGCGCGACCAGGGATTTTCAATTTGCAATGTGCCGTGTTGCGCAGGGGCGCGCTCGCTCGCGGCGACGCGTATCAGGGCAGCGGGCGCGCGCAGATCGTTGCGGCTTTGGCCCGCCTGCGGAATCTCCACCCAGCGATGCTCGCCCTTGACGCAGCTCTGCACGACCGGGAAATGGACCGGGCCGGCGACATAAGGCGCGATCTGCGCGACGAAGGTGAATTCGTCATATTGATCGTCAGGCAAGGCGCCATCCGACCAGACGATCCGCCGCACACCGGAGGCAAGCGCCTTGCCGTGAACCGTGACGGATTGCGCGTAAGCACCCTGTTCGGTCGCCAGTTTCCAGCCGGGCTTCGGCATGGCTTTGACGGCGACAATGCCTTCAGGAATTTCAACATTGATGCTTGTGGTCGGCGTGCCTTCGCAGCCGTGGCCGACCCGCAAGACGCCCTTATAGGCCTGGCCGGCATTGGCCTCCTGGCGCTCGAGCGTGACGTGCGCAAAAGCGGATGATGCAAAACAGGCGGCCGCAGCCGCGATCAAAAGATGTTTCATGGATATGTCCTCGCATGCGTGAAGCGATCGTGAAAATGCGATCAGCTGCGCGGTGGCGCGCGGGCGCCGGGTCCGAGGCGTTGACGATCTTTTGCCGATGCAAAGACACGCGGCGGGGCAAGAATGACGCCCGCTTCATCGGGTGCATGAATTTGGGGGCCGCGCGCGCCATTGGCCAGCGCCTTGGCATGGGCCGACAGGCAGGAGGCAAGGCAGAGGCAATCGGCATCGCCATGGTGGAGGGGTGTATGGGCCGGGGCGCCATTTTCGCCCGCCTCGGCGCAGAGCGGGGCCGAAGTGTGATCGAAGGCCCGAGCCGGAGCGGCGCCGACCAGAAAGGCTTGCAGCAAAAGCGCATAGACGGCGAGAGCCGGCAGGCCCCGCCGCAGCAGAGCCAGAATGATTTGGGCCGTTGCGCGCATGGACCTCTCTCAACACCGCCGCCGGGCGCGGTCAAGCTGCCAAAGGTCGCACTCACGCATTTTGTGATCGGGATGCCACCCCGGGCCTTGGGTGATGGCGCGCCTAGAGGGGATTGTCGATCATGCTGACATGGGCGGCAACGATGCGCCACCCCTTGTCCATGCGCACCCAGCTCTGCATCTGGCGGCCGATTTTCCCGGGAAATGAGTCTCGATGGAACAGGGTCGATGCAATTGCAAAATCGCGCCCATAACTCGTAATCACGGTTCGCTCGAGCGTTCTTGCCAGACCCGCGGGCGAGCGTGCTGCGCGAAATGCCTTGATCTGCGCATAGCCATATAAATTCTCGCCACCGCCGTAGCGGATGGATCTTTCATCGTCGAGAAAGAAGGAATCGAGGGCCTCGACATCATTCGTCACGAGAGCTCTTTCGTAGCTCTCAAATTGCGCACGCACTTCGGCGAGTACATCGGGAAGGTCGATTTCCATTTTTTGAAACCCTTTTATGATCGATTGAAATCGGCGACCGGAGAATGGGCCAGTCCGTCGCGTTCAAGAGCGGATGCGATTTTCAGGGCAATATCCTCGCGCCAGGGCGGGGCGATGATTTGCACGCCGATGGGCAGTCTCTCATCGGAGCTCCAGATCGGCACGTTGACAACGGGAAGTCCGATGAAAGAGATCGGCTGCGTGTAAATGCCGAGATTGGGACGCACGGCCACTTCCGCGCCATCGAGCATCATTGTTTTCTGGCCGATGCGCGGAGCCCGGCAGGGCGTGGCCGGTGCAATGATTGCATCGACTTCGGAAAAGAGCGCCGCAACGGAGGCTTGAAACCAGCGTCTGAATTTCTGCGCTTGAACGACAAGGGCGCCGGGAACCATTGCGCCGGCAATCAATCGGTCGCGCACATCCGGATCGAAGTCGCCACATTCTGTGCGCAGACGCTGCAGATGCAAAGCCGCGCCTTCGGCCATAGTGATAATATAGGCGGCTGCACGAGCGCGATGGGCCTCCGGCAATTCGACCGTGCGGGTCACGCCAAAAGCGGATGCGACACGCTCAACAGCAGCAAAGCAGGCAGGATCGCCGCCTTTCGCAAAATATCCGCCGGCTTTTGCAATGCGGATGCCTTCGATATTGCCGTTCACAATCTCCGCCACGGGCTCGACGGGACGGCGTGCCTGCACGGGATCTGTTGCATCGAAACCTTGCATGGCGTCATAGGCGATGGCCAGATCGTCAACCGAGCGCGCGAATGCGCCCAGATGATCGAGGCTGGAGACGAAAGGAAAGGTCTGCGCGCGCGACAGGCGGCCATAGGTCGGCTTGAGGCCGAACAGGCCGCAGAAGGAGGACGGCACGCGTATCGAGCCATTCGTATCCGAGCCGAGCGAGAGATGGACCATGCCTGAGGCAACGGCGGTTGCCGATCCGCCCGAAGATCCGCCCGACATATGCGCGGGATCGTGCGGATTGCGGGAATGTCCATGATGCGCATTCTCGCCGGTGAAATCATAGGCATATTCACCCATGTTCAGCGCGCCGATCAGAATGGCATCGGCATTTTCAAGTTTTTGGATGAGCGTCGCATCCGCCTTGGCCGGCGGATGGGACAAATTGATCTTCGAGCCGGCGAGCGTTGGCAATCCTTCTATGTCGAAAAGGTTTTTCACGCCGAAGACGACGCCTGCCAGCGGCCCCAGCGACTTGCCCTGCGCGCGTCGTGAGTCAATCTCTGCTGCCCGGCGCGATGCTCTTTCAAGACATGTTGCAGTAAAAGCGTTCAGGGTCGGATTTTGCGCCGCGATCCGCTTTGCGCAAGCGTCTACACTTTCGCGCGCGGTTAATGAGCCATTTTTGACTGCTGCGGCGATCTCATTCGCATTCATCGAACAGGGATCGCGCGTCATGGCGTGAAGACCGGCGCAGGATCTGTTTCATCATCGAGCGGGAAATCGATGAAAGCTGACGACAGCTGGAAGGCAATATTCAGATGCATGGCAATGGATGCCGCATTGGCCTCTGCGAGGTCGATGCCAAGCATGTCCGCCATGGCGGTAACCAGTTTTTCAATGTCTCGATCGTTTTGGCTCATGGACATGGTCCTGAATTTTTGCCTTGCCGCTCGCGCTCAGCTTGTCTGGCGTCTGGCGATGACGGCGACCGGGCCACCGCCATCAGGCCCCTGATGCTCGGCTCCCCCGGAGACAAAAAGCCTGGTGTCGCCGACAATCCCGGCCAGCACGCCGCCAACAAGTGCGCGCGCATGGCGCGTGGCATTGATATCGCTGTCATCGCGCATGATATGACGCGCGCCGCGGATCGTGCTGCCATGGGGCGGATCGGCTTTGGCGAGCACGGCGGCGATCGAGTTTCGCGCCTTGTCGTCGAGCTGGCCATGCCCATGCAGGCCGAGATCTTTGAGCGCATCCCAGAGGGCAAGCGAATCGATCCCGTCTTTCATGACGCGGTGAGAGATAGTGAGATCCCCACCCCATTGGGCGGAATTTCCCAAAACCATGATTTCATTGCGCATCAATTCAATGCCGGAAGACGTGCTGGCCACGCGCGAGTGCAGCGACCAATCCTTGCAGATCATCCTGTCGTCGATTGTCGCCGCATCGATTTCGCCGAGCGCCAGAGCGACGCCCAGCGCCGAGGCGCCGCGCGAATAGCCCATCGATTCATAAGTGTCGACGCAAACGACATCCTGGCCCTGCGCGCGTTCGGCCGTCAGCAGCGGGCATTTGACCTGAACGTAATGAACATCGGCAGGATCGATGATTCCAGCCTTGTCCATTGCACTTTTGACAGCCGCTGCCGTTTCGACGATTTGCGCCTGCCGCCCGATCTCGGATGGTTTGAATTCGCGCGTGAGGCCAACGCCAATGGCGAGGCGTTTTTCACCCAAAGATGGGTTTGCATTGTCAGCAGCAATTGCAAAGACGATCATGTGAGGGCTGAGCCCGCCCTCCGTTCCGCCCGACATGACGAAAGCGACGCGCGCGCCAATCTCGTCGAGTGCAAGGCCGGTCGCCTCAGCCAGAGCCATTTTCATCGCAAGAGTTGCATAGCCGCGCGTAAAATCGTTGACGCATCCATTGCCTTCGGTCTTGGCCAGAATGGCAACAATCCCATGCGGATCGAGGCGGCCTGTCGAAAATGCTGCCTTGAGCGCCGAAAGATCGGCAGGATCGCGCATCGGCAGTCGTTCGACGATAGCTTTCATGTCGAGAGGCTCCTTGAAAAATTGTAAGCTACCTGTTCATTCCGATGGCGCTGCGGAGGTCCACCGATGATTTTTGCTCTTGTTGCGGTCGATCCGGTTTCAAGATGAAAGCCTCAAGAAGCCTGGTTCAGGTACCAGCTCAAAATGTCTTCACCCTTCATGAAGACAATGTCCGGTCTCGATTGCAGATCGTCCAAAAGGGCTTCGAATGAATCGATGCGATGGGGCACGCCTGAAATATAGCAATGCACTGCAATGCACATGATTTTCACGCTTTGCGTCGTCTCGGCCTCGGCCGCCAGACGCTCGGCCGTGCGACGCGCGCGGTCGCGCAATTCATCCCCGCCATGATGCTGGATCATATTGACGGAAATGTCGTTGAGCTCGACCGTATAGGGCAAGGTGTAAAGTGGGCCGTGTTTTGTCGCGAGTTTGCAGGGCAGATCGTCGATCACCCAATCGGCCGTATAGCGAATGCCGGCAGCGGCAAGATGATCAGGTGAATCGAGTGTTTCCGTCAGCCCCGGTCCGAGCCAGCCGACACAATCTTTGCCGGTAAAGGCGCGAATGCGCTCGACTGTCTGGCGGATCATCGCTGCCTCGTCAGCGACGCGATGGGTTGGCACTTGCACATGGCCATGGCCCATAAAATCCCAATCGGCATCCAGCGCTGCCCCTGCCACGAGCGGATAGGCATCGCAGACCGATCCGTTGATCGACAAAGTCGCTTTGATATTTCGTTTTGCCAGCGCTTCATGCAGACGCCAGAAGCCAACCCGCATGCCGTATTCATGCCAGCCCCAATTGGCGAGATCGGGCTGCAGCACGGCGCCGGTCGGCGCAACCAGAACCTGGCGCGGCATGGGATTGTCGATAAGCCAGTTCTCGACATTGACCACGGGCCAGACGATCAGTCTTTTGCCGTTGGGCAGAGCAAGTTTCGGCCGATCTGCCGGCGCGGCATAGGACAATCTTTGCTCGGGACGCATCAGGCGGCCTTTTTGGAATGATGGCTATGCAGACGCGCCGAAAGCATGCGGCGGATCTCATTGAACTCCGGCGATGTCATGTCGCGCGGTCGCGCCAATTCGATATGATTGTCGCTTTCAATCCGTCCCGGGCCCGGCGACATGACGACAATGCGGTCGGCGAGATAGATTGCTTCCTCGATAGCATGGGTGACGAAGATGACAGTGAGTTTCGTGCGCTGCCAGATTTCCAGCAATTCTTCCTGCAGACGCTCGCGCGTCATCGCATCGAGCGCGCCGAAGGGCTCGTCCATCAAAACGACTTCGGCATCATTAGCAAGCACGCGCGCAATGGCGACGCGCTGACGCATGCCGCCAGACAGTTGATGCGGATAGGCATCGGCAAATTTGCGCAAACCCACCATATCGATGAAACGTTCGCATGTGTCGCGCACCTCCGCTTTCGGGCGTCCCTGAGAGCGCGGACCAAAGCCAATGTTTTCGCGAACGGTGAGCCAGGGAAACAAAGCATAGTCCTGGAACACCATGCCGCGGCGCGGATCGGGCTCTTCGATCCCCATGCCCCACATCAGCGCCTCGCCGCTCGTCGGCGCTTCAAAGCCTGCCATAATGCGCAAGAGCGTCGATTTTCCGCAGCCCGATGCACCGATCAGGCAGACAAACTCGCCCTTGTGAATCGTCAAATTGGCGTTGGAAAGCGCATGGATCGCCTGTCCCTGCAGCATGAATTCTTTCGAGACATTTTTGATCTCGAGAATGGGCGTGGTGCTATTAACCAGCATGGTTCGGGCTCCAGCGCAGGAAGCGATTGCCGATAGCAAGGATGATGCGGTCGGAAATGTAACCGGCAATGCCGATCACGATCATGCCGCAGATGACGAGTTCGGTACGCGACAAGGTGCGCCCGTCCATGATGATGGCGCCAAGTCCTTGCGGCACGCCGGTCATTTCGCCCACGACAATGACAAACCAGGCCAGACCCAGTCCCAGTCGCAGGCCGTTGAAGATCGAGGGCAGGGCGGCGGGCAGAACGACGCGGTAGAATTGCGCCTTGCCGCGGCAGCCAAGCATGGAGGCAGCTTCAAACAATTTGGGATCGACATTTTTCACGCCGAAAATCGTATTGAGCAGGATCGGATAGAAAGCGCCGAGAAAGACCAGCGCAAAGGCCGAGCGCGAGCCCAGACCGAAAAGGATCATCGACAGCGGCAGCCAGGCGGTGACGGGAATGGGACGCATGAGCTGGAAGAAAGGATCGAGCGTCATGCGCGCGAAAGGCACGCGGCCGATCAGAATGCCAAGCGGGAGGGCAGCCAGCGCCGCAAGAGCAAAGCCGCCATAGACGCGACTGATCGATGCGGTGAGATGCGTCAGAAGCGTGGCCGAGAAAGCATCGTTGTAAATGCCGCCAATGGCAAAATCGACCATATATTCGGCCGTTTCTGCGGGTGTCGGGATGAGACGCGTCCAGCGTTGCGTGGTTGCGACATGCCAGAAGGCGAGCAATGCGGCGGGAACGATCAGCGCATAGACAAAAGCCTTGCCGCGCTGAAGAAGCGCGCTTGCGTCGAGTCTGGACGGCTGCTTGGACGCGGGCGCAGGCCTTTCCTGTGCTGCTGCGGCCAAACCGTTTGTTTCCATCGTCGTCATCGGTTGTGCTTTCTCAAGGGAAGCGTCGGCGCGCGTGATTGCGCGCCGACGCAAAGGCTTGTCAGGCAATCGCGTTGGAGAATGCGGGATTCAGGAATCCGGCGGCCGGCAGCGAACGGATCTGCTTCAGTTCCAGCATCTGGTTTGCATAAGTGCGGGCCTGGCCGAGCACGGTGTCGTCGAGTTTCCAGATATACTCGACATTATTGGCTGCCAGCGCATTCTCGACCGCCGCCTTGTTGGCGCCGAGAATTTTGACCGTCATTTCGGCGACTTCTGCCTTGTTGGCCATCATATATTCGGTGGCCTTTCTGTGAATCGTGAGCATGGTTTTGACCAGCTCCGGATCCTTTTTCACGACATCTTCGGATGTTGCGAAAATCATGTTCAGGCCGCCCATGGCCGTGCCATAGGGATATTCGACAAGCTGGCCGGCGCCCGAGGTGAGCGACAGGCCAGGGCCGGGTTCAGCACCCACATAGGCATCGATCTCGCCGCGCACGAGCATGGCGTGCATTTCGCCGAAGGGCACACGAATGGGGGAGATATCGCGCATGGTCAGTCCTTCCATGCGCATGCGCTCCATGACGAAGACTTCCTGCGTCGAGCCCGGCCAGATCCCGACCTTCTTGCCGCGCAAATCTTTCACGCTTTTGATGTCGGATCCGGCTTTGGAAATAATGCCCATGCCGCGGTTCGAGAAGCCGCCGACAACCACGACAGGTTCGCCCGCGGCTGCGCCAAGAATGGCGGCTGCAATGCCGAAGGCGCCGAAATCGACCGAGCGCGTCACCACGGCATTCTTGCCATCGGTGGGCGAGTCGAAATTGACGATCTCGATCTTGATATTGTCGGGCGCAAACTTCGAATAGAAATGCGGTGGCATCGAATGGATCAGGCGAAGCGAACCCATTTTCACCGTGCGTGGCGCCTGCGCGCGCAAAATGCCCGGCATGGCAATGGCGCCAAGTCCTGCGCCGGCAATGGTCAATGCACTACGACGTGTCAGCATGTTCATCTCCTCTCAGCAACCTTCAAAACGGATGTCATGGTGTGACATCCGCAACCAAAGCGGTGACATAGGCGCGCCAGCCGCCAAATTCGGAAATGTCCTGTGCTCCCGCCAGCCCTTCGGGCTCGACAAGAAAGCCTTTCGGCCGCGTTCCGTCGGCCAGCAGGATCGTGCCAATGCCAAGCGGTGCGGGGATTGTGGCGACGAAATCGCCGAAGCCTGCGGGTGGCAGGGCCCAGACTTCCGTTTCGATGGCGTGGCCTTCGCCCGGTGCAATGCGCAAAAGGCCGGGGCGTTTGGGAGGACCACCGGCAAGAGCAAAGAAGCGATAGGAATTTTCAGTTTTGGCTTTGCGCGCAAAGACACCGCCGCGCGAAGTCAATTCATGATTGAGCGGCATGCCCGAGAGATGCGCGCCGACGACGACGATTTCGATTGTGTCGTTTTTTGTCGCGATATTCATGCCGCCTTGCTCCCCCGATGCGCATCAAATCCGCCGTTTCCGCTGAAAATCCGTGCACCCAGATCGGTCAGGATCCGGTCATGGCCGCGCGGGGCAATCATGGTTGTGCCAGCCGGCATGCCATCGGCGCGGAAGGGTCCGGGCACGGCCAGCGCACAAAGGTCGAGCAGATTGACGAAATTGGTGTAAGTGCCGAGCCGGCTATTGGGGCCGATCGGATCGGCCTCAAGATCTGCAACCTTCGGTGCAATCGGCGCCGTCGGCACGACAAGCGCATCGATCTCGTCCCATATTTTTTCTGTCGTGCGCCGCAGCGTCTGCAATTTGTAAAGCGCTTCGAACATGTCGGTCGCGCTGAATCGATCTGCGCTTGCGATAATGTTGCGGGTGACGGGAAACAGGGCTTCAGGCTTTTCATCCATGAAAGCGCGGATGGCAGCACGCCGCTCGGCCACCCACGGGCCTTCATAGAGCAATCGCGCAACGGCGAAGAAGTCGCTCATGTTTATTTCGCGCATCGGCAGGCCAGCGCGAGAGATTTCCGACAAAGCCTTTTCATAGGCTTTTTCCGCCGCGCTATCGCCGAAGAAGAGACGATCTTGCTGGCGCGGTACGCCCAGCATGCGGACTTTTCCCTCCTGCGCGACGAAGGGGCGCGAATAAGTATCCTGCGCGTCATAATGCGCGACGAGATCGAAGATGCGTCGCGCATCGGCGACATTGAGGGCGAAAATGGAAACGCAGTCGAGCGTTTTGCAGGCGGGCAGCACGCCACGCGTCGACAAGGCGCCAAGCGATGGTTTCAATCCGACAAGATTGTTGAGGCCGGCGGGCACGCGGCCCGAGCCTGCCGTATCCGTGCCTAGCGAAAAGCTGACGCAGCGCCGCGCCACGGCAACGGCCGAACCCGAGCTGGAGCCGCCGGGCACGCGTTCCGGATCGAAGGGATTTTTTGGCGCGGGATAGGGCGTGCGCACGCCCACAAGCCCCGTGGCAAATTGGTCGAGATTGGTCTTGCCGATCAGAATGGCGCCGGCCTCCAGAAGGCGCGTGACAACGGGTGCATGGGCTGCGGGTTGAAATGCAAAATCCGGGCAGGCGGCGGTCGTCGGCAGGCCGGCGACATCGATATTGTCCTTCACGGCGAAAGGAACGCCCCAAAGCGGTTTGGCGACAGGATCGAATGTGCCTAAAGCCAGAGCAGCGGCCCGCGCCTGCGCCGCTGGGACGAGATGAATGAAAATGCCGGAATCGTCCGCCGCTGCCAGCCGCTCATGGGCGAGCGCGATCACATGCTCGGGGCTGCCGCCCACGGCATAGAAATCATGCAGACTGGCTATATCGAAGGAGAGTTCCGTCATGCTTGGGCGTCCTGTTCAGGACAGGCCTAAGCAACGAGCATGCCATCGCTTTTTTTCAAAGCGTTCGGCGAGAAAAGCCTTTAAAATCAGAGATGGAAACTTTGCCCCGGCGGGCGGGGAATGGAATTGCGGCAAAAATTGTATGCAGTTGAAAAATATGCCTAAAAATTAGGCTATTATTTTTGTGCAGCAATCTTTTCCAGCGTTTCCTGGGTAATGGCGAGGTGCTGGCGCATGGCGCCGGCCGCCCCGGTCTGGTCGCCTCGCAAAATGGCGGTGACGATCTCCTCATGCTCGGCATAGGAGCGCGCGAGGCGGGTGGGGGCTTCCAGCTGGACGCCGCGATGGGGCGCGAGGCGCTCGCGCGTCATCAGGGCCAGCTGTTTCAGATAGGCATTATTCGTCCCGTCATAGATCAAGGCATGGAAGGCCATATTGCCCTGGCGATAGGCAGCGACATCGCCCTCGCGCACATTGGTGGCCATGTCGCGATGATGGGCTTCGAGCGCGTGGCGCTGGGCTGCGCTCATATCCGTGCAGCAGCGCTGGGCGCAGAGCGCCTCGAGTTCGGCCATTACGTCGAACATTTCGCGCAGGCGGACAATATCGGCAGCCGCCACAAGCGGGGAGCGGTGCGGGCGCAATTCAATCAGCCCGCTGGCGGCGAGCTGGCGCAGCGCTTCGCGGATCGGTGTGCGCGACGCGCCGAATTGCTGGCCCAGCCGCGTTTCATCAAGCGGTGTACCGGGCGCGATCCGTTTCGAGACAATGTCCTGCGTCAGCCGGAAGACAATGGAATCGGTGCGCGTGGTTTTGCCTAGCTTTTGGGGCATGCGGTCTCGCGGAGAAAATTCGCAAGCCCCCTTATACGCCTCCCGCCGGGGCAATCCACCCCGGCGCAGGCATGCAAGCTCAGCGCACCAGATCGCTGAGGCGACGCATCAGCTCTTTGGGCGCTGAATAGAGTTCCTTGACGAGCGCCTCGAGTTCCGCGCCCGTGCGCGGTTCGACATCGAGCCTCAGCTTTTTGGCTTCGGCCAGAAATTCGGCGTCTTTCATGGTCTCGTCAAAAGCCTTGCGCAAAGTCGCCAGGCGGCCTGCCGGCAGATCCGGCGGGGCGATGAAGGGACGGCCCAAGCCCTGGCCTGCATAGAGCAGTTTGATCGCCTGACGCTCTTCCTCATTGCGAGCGAAATCGCGGATGAAGGGCACGCCCGGCAATTCCGGGCTCGGCTCCATGCCGCCCTGAAAGAGGACATGCAATTGCTTCGCCTTGATTGCGCCGGGCTTGCGCGATTCAACCGAGTCGAGACTTTCGCACATGCCATCGACTTCGCCGCGTTCCATCGCCAGCAGCACATCGGTCGAGCCGGGGAAGCCCGAGATCAGCTTGATCTTCAGATCGAGCAGGCCGGCCAGCGCTTTTGGATAATTGTAAGAGCCGCTGCCGGGGCCGACCGCGCCCATAATAACCTCGCGCTTGCGGATATCCTCGATATTGCGCGCGGCGGCCTTGTTCGAGACAAAACAGACATTGGTCTCCACCGTCGGCGTGCCGATCCATGAAAAGCGCGTGGCATCGAAACGCGCAGCTGCCGAGCCGGTGAGCGGAGCCAGCGGCGCATCGCGGTTCAAAATGCCGATCACCGTGCCGTCGCGCGCAGCGGCGGTAAAAATGTGATTTCCTGCCGTGATAGAGCCCGCACCCGGCATGTTTTGCGGCACGGCTGTCGGATTGCCCGGCAATTTGCGCACAATATGGCGCGCGACAATGCGACCCCATGTGTCGTAACCGCCGCCGGCGCTAACCCCGATAATGACCTGCAAATTTTTGCCGGCATAAAAATCCGGCTCGCTTTGGGCCATCGCCGGCACGCATGCCAGAAAAGTCGCAAGTGCCACGGGCATCCCGCGCGAAAGCCGAGCAATAGCCATTATCCCCTCCCGATCTGTTTTTTTATGGTCAAATCTGACCACAGCTGACAGGGGAGGGCAAATCACGCGATTGCGCGCCCGCAAAAAGCAGGGCGGAGGGGGGAGTTGGGTCTGGGGGCGGAAAAATGGTCGGAGTGAGAGGATTCGAACCTCCGACCCCCTCGTCCCGAACGAGGTGCGCTACCAGGCTGCGCTACACTCCGACATCAGGCGGAGAGCCCGCCGAACTGGTGAGCCGCCTTATAGCGAGGGGGGTGAGGGCGGGCAAGGGAAAAGGCGGTAGCCCCCTGAGAGCCTTGGCGCAGATTTCCATACCGGCGAAGGAGAAATGTTGCGGCGGCCCACACACCCCATTATGGTCCGCCCGCTTGCTCCCTGCGATTCATCGCCAGCAGGCCATTGGGGCGTCGCCAAGCGGTAAGGCAGCGGATTTTGATTCCGCCATACGGAGGTTCGAATCCTCCCGCCCCAGCCAATTCTCAAGATTGCGGCGGCAGTCCCGATGTTTCGGCGAGTTTGCGTTCGGCTGCGCCGAGGAGATCGGCCATTTGGCTGTTGAAGCGCCTGATATTGGCTTGGGCGCGTTCGAGTTCGCGCCTGTGCGATTCAATCTCGGCTTCGCATTCGGCGCGCAGGGCTTCTGCGGCCATGCGCATGGATTCGCGCTCTTTGCGCAAGGCCTGTCTTTCGGCCTTGAGCGCTTCGATCTCGTTTTGCAGCAGATGATTTGTCTGTTCGGCCGCGCGCAATTTGTGGCGGAAATGTTCGATGCTGCGCATGGCCGCATCGGTAATGGCGCGATTGCGCGCGATCAATTCATCCACGGCGGCTGCGGCGCGGACGAGAATCTCGAGCGATTTTTCCACCTGCGCGGGAGCCGACCATTCGTCTTGTGCCTCTGCCGTGGCGGCAATGGCGCGCGATCCGGGGGAGCTGGCCGCAAGATTGGATTTGGAAGGCGGTAGAGTGAAATCAGTCACGGGCTTTGTCCAGCGAATCACATGGCCATTATGGGAGAAAGGCGCTTGCGCATAAAGGCGCGGCGGCCATTCTGCGCGCTGGTTGCGGCGTATAAAATAATGACGAGAAGAAATTCATAACATCAATAGCTTAGGAAAAACTTACTTCACATTTTCGCAATTCGCAGGCGCAGCTTTGCCACAAGTTGGCCCGCGTATTAGATTGTGGGCGTTTTATTTGACCGTGTTGATTTGCTGCCCTTGCGGCATTTTTTGTATTTATTTCAGAGGTATTTTGAAGATGAAGGCGGTACTTCTCGCCGGCGGATTGGGCACGCGCCTTGCCGAAGAAACCTCGTTGCGGCCCAAGCCCATGGTCGAGATCGGCGGCAAGCCGATCCTTTGGCACATTATGAAAATCTATTCCGCTCATGGCGTGAATGATTTCATTCTCTGCCTTGGATATCGCGGCTATCTGATCAAGGAATTTTTCTCGAATTATTTTCTGCACATGTCGGATGTGACGTTCGATCTGGCGAAAAACAGTGTCGAGGTTCATCGCCGGCAGGCCGAGCACTGGCGCGTCACGCTTGTCGATACGGGCGAGCATACGCAAACGGGCGGGCGGCTGAAGCGTATCATCGAACATGTGGCCGATGAGGAATGTTTCGCGCTCACCTATGGCGATGGCGTTGCCAATATCGACATTACGGCAGAACTTGCCTTTCATCGCGCCCATGGGCGTCTGGCGACGATTGCTGCTGTGCGCCCGCCCGGCCGTTTCGGCACAATGGCGCTCGACAATGAGCGCGTCGTGTCCTTTCGCGAGAAAGCGCAGGATGATTCCGGCTGGATCAATGGCGGCTTTTTTATACTGTCGCCGAAAATCATCGATCTGATTGCCGGCGATGAAACTGTGTTTGAGCGCGAGCCGCTGGAGCAATTGGTGGCGCGCCGGCAGCTGCAGGCCTTTCATCATCATGGTTTCTGGCAGCCGATGGATACGTTGCGCGACCGCAATCTGCTGGAAAGCGCCTGGGCCAGCGGCGATGCGCCCTGGAGGATCTGGTGACGCCGTCTTTCTGGAAAGATCGCAGGGTTTTGTCACCGGCCATACCGGGTTCAAGGGCGCATGGCTCGTGGCGCTGTTGAATCGCCTCGGGGCACATGTGACCGGCTATGCGCTGGATCCGCCCACCAAGCCGTCTTTGTTTGAAGCTGCACGACTTCATGAGGGCATGGTCGATCTGCGCGCCGATGTGCGCGATGGGCCAGCGCTCGAAGAGGCCATGCGTCGCGCCGAGGCGGATATTGTTATTCATCTGGCCGCGCAATCTCTGGTGCGCGCCTCTTACAAGGATCCTTTGGGCACATATGAAACCAATGTCATGGGCACAGCCCATGTTTTGAATGCTGCGCGGAGTGCTGCACCTGATGTCGTGCTGATCGCGACGACCGATAAAGTCTATCGGCATGGCGAGCTCAACCGTCCGTTTCGCGAAGACGATCCGCTGGGCGGGCAGGCTGATCCTTATTCGGCGAGCAAGGCCTGTGCGGAAATGGTGGCCGCTCAATATATGTCCTATCTGTGCAACGCTTGCGCGGTTCTCACCGCCCGCGCCGGCAATGTGATTGGCGGCGGGGATTTTGCCGTAGACCGCATTCTGCCCGATGCTGTGCGGGCCTTTTCGCGTGGCGAAACACTCGCTTTGCGTTATCCGCAGGCAATCCGGCCCTGGCAGCATGTGCTCGATCCGCTCTCCGGCTATCTGACGCTGTGCGAAAGCAGTTTCAAAAAATCCCACGAATTTTCCGGCGCCTGGAATTTTGGGCCGGATGCCGCGCATGAATGGAGCGTTGAGAAACTCGTCGATGGTTTTGCGCGCCATTGGCAGGGCGCGGGCTGGCATTGGCAGGGCGGGGCGCATTCTCTGGAGACGGATGTGTTGCGGCTCGATTCCGCCAAAGCGAATGAGCGGCTCAATTGGCGCTGTCGCCTTGAACTTGGCGAGGCCTTGCGTTGCACGGCTTTGTTTTATCAGCGCATGGCCAAAGGCGCAGATGTGCGCGCGCTCATGCAGGAAGAGATCGAGGATTATCTGTCGTGATGCGCATCATTCTGACGGGCGCGGCCGGATTTCTGGGCCGCGAGATTGCGCGCGAATTGCGCGCGCGCGGGCATCGCGTGGCCGGCATGCGCCGCCGTCTCGATGGGCAACCGCCCGATGATTTTATCGGCGATTTTCTGCAGCCTGAAAGCTATCGCGCTGCTTTTCGCAATTTCGTGCCCGATATTCTCATTCACTGCGGCTGGCATGGTGTGCCTGCGCGTTCGCGCGATCTGCTGGATCAGCTCGATAATGTGCCGACCGCCGTGCGACTGGCGGAAGCGGGCGCCGATGCCGGCGCAAAGCTTGTCATCGGCCTGGGCACGCAGGCCGAATATGGCGCATACGACCATCCCGTGCGCGAAGATGAGATCGGACAGCCCGTTACTCTTTACGCCATTGCCAAATTGGCAGCAGGCTAGGCTTTTCTGCGTGTTGCCAAACAGAAGAAAATCCGCGGCATCTGGGCGCGTATTTTCTCGCTCTATGGGCCGCGCGAAACCGCGCCCTCCATGCTGCCCTGGCTGGCGCGTGAATTTGCCGCTGGCCAAGTGCCCTCTCTCACCGCCTGTACGCAGGTCTGGGATTTCCTCCATGTGCGCGATGGCGCGCGCGCCATTGCCGATCTGGCGGAAAGCCATGGCGCTGAAGGCCTGTTCAATGTCGCAAGCGGGGACGCCCCGCTTCTGCGCGACACGGTTTTGCACTTGCGCGATCTGATGGCGAAACAGATCGCGCCCGATTTCGGCTCTGTGCCCTTCGGGTCCGACCAGATCATGTATCTGGCCGGAAATATTGCGAGGCTGCAGGAGGCGACCGGCTGGCATCCGCGCATTTCCATGGCCGAAGGCCTTGCCGAACTGGCGGAGGAAGCGCGCCAATCGCTGGAATAGCGCTCTCGCAAGCCACGGCCTCCTCGGCTATTCTGCGCCAAAGCCCCGCTTGCAGGGGCGGGGAGGGCAGATTTCATGGCTGGCGGAAATATCCGGGTCGAGACGGGCGTGGTCTATGCCCAGCATGACGGACAGGAACTCAAGGGCACGCTCTATCGCCCAGCCGGCGAGGGGCCATTTCCGGCCCTTGTCGCGCTGCATGGCGGCGGCTGGCGGCAGGCATCTCCAACCGTCTATCAATTTCTCGGGCCTTGGCTCGCCGAGCGCGGCTATATTGTTTTCGCGCCTGTCTATCGCAGCGCCAAAGTCGGCGAGGCGTCCTATCCCAAAGCCGTGCATGATGTGCGCGCCGCCGTGCAATTTGTGAAAGGCGCCGGCGCGCGTATCGGCGCCGATCCTGAGCGCGTTGCCATTATGGGTGAATCGGCCGGCGGACATCTTGCCGCCCTTGTGGCGCTCGCCGGCGATGAGCCGATCTTTCACGAACACGCACCCATCAGCCAATATAGCCATGTGCCGATTGCGCTGCGCGCTGCTATTCCGATCTATGGCGTCTTCGATCTTGTCGCGCAATGGAAGCATGATCTGGTCACGCGGCTGGGCGACCAGAATATTGTCGAGCTTTTTCTCGGCACCAATCCGGCGCACGACCGGCGCATCTGTTTCGATGCCTCGCCCATGTCCTATTGCATCGAGCGGCTGAACAAGCCGGCCTTTCTTGTCGCCTGGGGCACGCAGGACGATATTGTCGATCCGGCGACGCAATCCATTCCCTTCGTTGAAGCGTTGAAACAGGCAGGCGTGTGGACACGGACCTGCATTGTGGAGGGCGCGCCCCATTATTGGGCGGGCGAGCCGCTGGATGAGACGGGTTCCTTCCCGGGCTTTTTCGCGCCGCGTTTGCTGCGTTTCCTGAAAGCGCGGCTTTAAAAAAATTCGAGGATTTTGATGACAACGACAAAGACGCAGGTCGGCATTATCGGATCGGGGCCCGCCGGCCTGCTGCTGGCGCAATTGCTGCACCGCTATGGCATTTCCAGCGTCATTCTGGAGCGGCGCGATCGCGACTATGTCGAGGGGCGCATTCGTGCCGGCGTTCTCGAACAGGGCACGGTCGATCTTCTGCATGAGGCGGGTGTGGGCGAGCGGCTCGATCGCGAAGGCATGGTGCACAAAGGCACTTATATTTCCATCGAGAACGAGCGCTTTGAAATCGATTTCGAGAGCCTGACCGGCGGCAAGCATGTCGTCGTCTATGGTCAGACCGAAGTCACGAAAGATCTGATCAATGCGCGCATCGCCTGCGGCGGCGATCTGCGTTTCGATTGTGAGAATGTCGTCATCCACGATGTGGAGAGCAGCAGGCCGCGCCTGACTTATGAGAAAGACGGGCAGTCACATGAAGTGATCTGCGATTTTATCGCCGGTTGCGATGGCTTTCATGGCGTTGCGCGCCAGACGATCCCTGCGCCTTTGCTCAAAACCTATGAACGCATCTATCCATTTGGCTGGCTCGGCATTCTGGCGGAAGCGCCGCCGGTTCTGGATGAATTGATCTATGCGCGCCATTCGCGCGGTTTTGCGCTTTATTCCATGCGCTCCACCAAAGTTGTGCGCCATTACATTCAGTGCCAGCCCGATACCGATCCGCAAGATTGGCCGGATGAGCGCATCTGGGAAGAATTGCGCCTGCGTCTGCCCGAACAGGATCGCCACAGATTGCAAACAGGCCGCGTGTTCGAAAAGAGCGTCACGCCCATGCGTTCTTATGTCTGCGAGACCATGCGCCATGGTCGCCTGTTTCTGGCAGGCGATGCAGCCCATATTGTGCCGCCGACCGGCGCGAAAGGGCTCAATCTTGCAGCCGGCGACGTGCATTATCTCAGCCGCGCGCTGGTGGATTATTACAGGACGAATTCGCTGGAAGGTCTCGATGCCTATCCGCAAAAAGCGCTGGCGCGCGTGTGGAAGGCGCAGCGTTTTTCCTGGTGGATGACATCCATGCTGCATAATTTCGGCAGCGAAGATGATTTCGATCAGCGCGTGCGCGGCGCGGAACTCGCCTACGTGCTCAATTCCCGCGCCGGCATGACAATGCTGGCAGAGAATTATGTGGGCCTGCCGTATTGAGATCCTTCGTCATTGCGAGGAGCGAAGCGACGAAGCAATCCAGAGCCTCACGTGTGATCTCTGGATGGCGCGCGCTTCGCTCGCAATGACGGTTGTTTAAGCGTTCTCGACGCCCAAGTCCCAGTCTTCCGGAATGAGGCCGGAAGATTGGCCGCCTTCGATGTAATATTTCCAGAGCTTCTTCACATGCGGCACGCGCTTGAAGTCGCGCAGGAAGGAGGCAATGTCTGTGTCCGACAGCGGGCGCACTTTGCCGATCGAGGCCGCATTATACATGGCCTCGCCATTCTCGACGAAATGGACGGAATCGACGAGCACGGCCGGCACGGATTCAGCCGTCACCACCTGTCCATGCGCGCGGATCTGCATGGCGTGATGGGCGCCCAAAGTCTTGGCGACAGCGCGGCCGAGCGCAGCATTGGCGACGTGGGAAGGATCGTCATGCACCGGCATGCCCGAAACCCAGCGCACGGCATGGTTTTTCAGCGGCAGCAGCTCGACGCCTTCGACCAATGTGAAGACATTGGTGATGTCATGATGGAAATGCGCGACGGAATTGATGTCGGGGCGGACGCGATAGATTTCGCCATGCAGAAAGACTTCTGCGGGCGGGCGCTGGCCGGGCGGGCCCGACAGCATTTTGCCGTCGTAATCGCAGACGAGCAGATGTTCCGGGCGCAGGCCTGAGCGGGGCTGGTCGAAGCCCTGGACGAGATAGGCATCGCGGCCGGGCAGGCGCGCGCTGACATGGCCGCTATAGCCCATGATTTTGAGATTGTTGAGCAGCAAGGTGCAGGCTGCGACTTGGTTGCGCAGCAGATTGTCGCCAGCAAGATCGGTCAAAATTCCCTCCGGGCTTTGTGTTTCACCCGGAGGAATGCGGCAAAGGTCGCGGAATGTCCAGTATCAGCCGGCTTTGCGGAAAAGCGCGCTGGCGAATTTCTTCACCTTGGTGGATAAGCGGTGGCGGTTTTGCTCACGGTCCACCACCTCCTGGCTCGTCACCCAATTGAGCTGGATGGCGCGGCGCGGGCCTTCATGCGGCTTGTGGCCGTGCCAGCTGTTGTCGGCCCGGCGGAAGGCCAGCAGGGTGCCGCCATTGGGCGGGACTTCGGCCACATAATCGTCGAGGTCGGTGCCCGAGCGCAGCAGACGCAGGCGGCCGCCGTCCGATTCCCAGCCCTCGTTCATATAGAGCAGAACGGTGATGAGCTTTGTCTTGGAATCCGTATGGATCTCGCCATCGCGCGAGCGCACAAAGCCACGCACCGTATACATGGTCGGGCGATCGGTGAGGTCGATGTCGAATTTCTTCTCAATCGCCGCCTTGAAAGCGGGGCCGTTGAGCTCGTCCATCAGCGCCGAGAAATGGCCGCTGATGTCGAGTTCCGCCGGCGGATGCGAGCCGGGGCCGGGCACTTTCGGATAATCGCGCGAGACGGCGCCAAACTGCTCCGGCAGAATGAAATTTTCCACGATCATCCATTCATAGGGATCGCGCTGCAGAGGAGTGCGGTCGAGCTTGTCGAAATCGAGATAGGTCATGTCAGGTCCGCAAACAGCCGGAAAAGCGGCAAATCGCGCCGAACATGCCGCATGGCTGGCGGCTTTGCAACGCAAAGGGCGCAGGTCAATTCGGCGCAGGGCCAGCCTTGCCGTTGCGGCAGAATTCGCCCAGAATGGTTTCTGTTTCCGATGTGTTCGTTTCAATAAGTTAAATGATTGTCATATCCAAGGTTTCGCCTTTTGTTCTGTCGCTTTTAGGCGTCTGGCTCGCGCTTGTTCTCCAGCCGACGCCCTCTAAGGCCGGGTCATATTTGCAGGACGCGGGGAAGGGACTCTGGATTTTCTCCACCCGCACCATGGAATCGCAGCTCGCCCATGACGGGGAGGGCTATATTGTCGATGCGCCGCGCTATCGAAAGATCGAAACGAGCCTGCTGTTTGAATATGGCCTGACCGGCGATGTAACGCTGGTTCTAAATCCCGCCTTCAGCAATGTCAGGCTGCAGACCCCTTTCGGCGAGCGCAAAGCCGATCAAATCAGCTCTTTCGAGGCAGGCGCGCGCTGGCTGGTCGCCGGTTTCGAGAATGGCGACTTGACCTTGCAGGCCCTGCTGCGCGTGCCTGGCCGGAGCGATCCGTTTTTCAATCTGGAAAACCGGCCGAGGACGGAATTGCGGCTGGGCTTTGGCCAGCCGGTCGATGTTTACGGGCGTGACGGCTTTCTCGACATTTCGCTGGCCATGATCAAGCGGCAGGAATCCCTGCCGGATGAATTGCGCCTCGATGCCACTCTGGGCTGGTGGATGGGGCCAAACCGCATGATGCTTGTCCAATATTTCAATACGGCCTGGCCGGGGCGCTATGCGCCCGCATTCGTGCCCCGCCACCATAAAATCGAGACCAGCACCGTCTTTCGGCTCAACAGGGAATGGTCGCTCCAGTTCGGGACATTCCTGTCTTCGGGCGGGGTGGCGACGCGGCGCGAACGCGGCACGCTCATGGCAGTCTGGCGCCGCTTCTGAATCGCTGGATTTAACCTGCGCGCGGCGCTACAAGCGGGCCAGTTTTCCTTTTTTCCAGACAGTGCGGGAACTCCATGGCGCGCCAATTCATCTATCACATGCAGGGCCTCACCAAGACCTGGCCCGGCGGCAAGAAAGTTCTCGAAAACGTCCATCTCTCCTTCTATCCGGATGCGAAGATCGGCGTGCTCGGCGTCAATGGCGCGGGTAAGTCGACGCTGCTGCGCATTATGGCTGGCATCGACAAGGAATTTACGGGCGATGGCTGGGTCGCAGACGGCGCGCGCGTCGGCTATCTGCCGCAGGAACCCAAGCTCGACGAGACTTTGGATGTGCGCGGCAATGTCATGCTCGGCGTGAAGGCCAAGAAGGACATTCTTGATCGCTACAATGAACTCGCCATGAATTATTCGGACGAGACAGCCGATGAAATGACCAAGCTGCAGGATGAGATCGAGGCGCAAAACCTCTGGGATCTCGATGCGCAGGTCGATCAGGCGATGAATGCTTTGGGCTGCCCGCCCGATGATTGGGAAGTGGCCAAGCTTTCCGGCGGTGAGCGCCGTCGTGTCGCCATGTGCAAGCTCCTGCTCGAACAGCCTGAGCTTCTTCTGCTCGATGAGCCGACCAACCATCTCGATGCGGAGACGGTGAATTGGCTCGAAGGTCATTTGCGCAATTATCCGGGCGCCATTCTGATCGTCACCCATGACCGTTACTTCCTGGACAATGTGACGGGCTGGATTCTCGAGCTCGATCGCGGCCGTGGCATTCCTTATGAGGGCAATTATTCCTCCTGGCTGAAGCAGAAGCAGAAGCGTCTTGAGCAGGAAGGCCGCGAAGACGAGGCCCGCCAGCGCGCATTGGAAGCCGAAAGCGAATGGATTGCCTCCTCGCCGAAAGCCCGTCAGGCCAAGAGCAAGGCGCGTATCTCGCGCTATGAAGATCTTGTTGCCAAACAAAATGACAAGGCGCCGACAACCGCGCAGATCATCATTCCGGTGGCTGAGCGCCTGGGTCAGAATGTCATCGAATTCGAGCATCTCAACAAAGCCTTTGGCGACAAGCTGCTGATCGAGAATCTTTCGTTCAAACTGCCGCCCGGTGGCATTGTCGGCGTCATCGGCCCCAATGGTGCTGGTAAGACCACTTTGTTTCGTATGATCACAGGTCAGGAAACGCCTGATGGCGGCGCGATCAAGATCGGCGAATCTGTCAAGCTTGGCTATGTCGACCAATCGCGCGATGCGCTGGATGGCAACAAGACCGTCTGGGAAGAAATCTCGGGCGGCAATGACATTATTTATCTCGGCAAACGCGAGATCAATTCGCGCGGCTATTGCTCGACCTTCAATTTCAAGGGCGCCGACCAGCAGAAAAAAGTCGGCATGCTTTCAGGCGGTGAGCGCAATCGCGTGCATCTGGCCAAAATGCTGAAGCTCGGCGCCAATGTCCTGCTGCTCGACGAGCCGACCAACGATCTCGACGTCGATACGCTGCGTGCGCTTGAAGACGCGCTCACCGAATATGCCGGCTGCGCCGTCATCATTTCGCATGATCGCTTCTTCCTCGATCGCATCGCCACCCACATGCTCGCTTTTGAGGGCGACAGCCATGTGGAATGGTTTGAGGGCAATTTCCAGGATTACGAGGAAGACAAGAAGCGCCGCCTCGGCATCGATTCCATCGTGCCGAAGCGTCTCAAGTACAAGAAATTCTCGCGGTAATGATCGTGCGCGCCCTTCTCCCGCAATGGCGGGAGAAGGTGGCACGCGAAGCGTGACGGATGAGGGAGAGCGTCACAGGCTCTCCCTTTCTTTTTGGAATGAGCGGCCCGGTCTCCCTCACCCGTCTGCCTTCGGCAGCCACCCTCTCCCGCCAGCGCGGGAGAGGGGAGTGCCCGCGCTCGCAAGGGCGAGTGCGCAATGTGGCGTGAAAAAATAAATGCCAGTCGGCCTGTAAGCCGGGTTCTGTATGGCGCAGGCTTTCACCTGCGCGTGACGGCCATTCCTCTGGGACAATCGTTACCGATTGCCTCGAGCAACCAACCCGGGTGACTGGCCAGAGACGGCCCCGCCGCAGTTTCCTGCGACATGTCACCCCTATTCGGTTTTGCTCCCGGTGGGGCTTGCCATGCGACCCCCATTGCTGGCGGCCCGGTGCGCTCTTACCGCACCTTTTCACCCTTACCGCGGACGGATCCGAGGCGGTTCATTCTCTGTGGCGCTTTCCCTGGGGTCACCCCCGCCGGACGTTATCCGGCACCGTGTCTCCATGGAGCCCGGACTTTCCTCTGCCTTGCGACAGCGGCCGTCCGGCCGACTGGCTCAGGCGGACTTAGAGCCCGCGCATCGCCGGGTCAAGCAATCTGCCTTGATTGATCAAGATCAGATGACGCGACCCCTTTGACATGGTTCAATCGAAGACTGGATGGGGCGCGGAAGAAAGGGACTTGGATCATGAAGACAATCATTATTGCGGCCGTTGCCTTGGCAGCTTTGCCGCTCGCTGGTTGCAATACGCCGGGCGAGCGCGCCACAGGTGGTGCGCTGATCGGTGGTGCGACTGGCGCAGCGATTGGCGGAATTGCGACAGGCCGGGGATCGGGCGCGCTGGTAGGCGGCGCTCTGGGTGCGGCCACGGGCGCCATTATCGGTGCGAATACGGCGCCCGCAGAGCGCGCGCGCTGCGCACGCTTTGCCTATGATCGTTACGGCGATCGTTATTGCGTGCGCTATGTCCGCTATTGAATTTTACACGTGCGGGGCGCTTTGCCCCGCACGCCTCTCCTGCGCTAGACAGGCTGTATGAGCCAGCCACGTCCGGATTCGCGCCTCGCATCGAAAGTCTTTCCCTCGCCCAATCACGGCGAGCGCAAAGGCGGGCCGCCGGATATGATCCTTCTGCATTACACCGGCATGCCGACCGGCGCAGAAGCGCTGATGCGGCTGACCAATCCTTTGTCGGAAGTCTCCGCGCATTATTTCATCTGGGAAGATGGGGCAGTGCTGCAGCTTGTGCCGGAGGCGCGTCGCGCCTGGCATGCAGGTGCTTCCTCTTGGGCAGGTGAAAGCGATATTAACTCGCGCTCCATCGGCGTTGAAATCGTCAATCCGGGACATGAGGGCGGCTCGCCGCCTTTCACCGATGCGCAGATCGAGGCCGTGATTGCGCTATGCGCCGATATTCGCTCGCGCATGATCGTTCCCCAGCATCGCGTGCTGGCGCATTCGGATGTGGCGCCGGGGCGCAAATGCGATCCGGGCGAAATTTTTCCATGGGAGACATTGCACGCGCGCGGCATTGGCCATTATGTGCCGCCTGCGCCAATCACGAGCGGCCGCTTTTTTGCGCTGGGCGATGAGGGCCAGCCGGTGCAGGCCTTGCAGGCCATGTTCGCGCTTTACGGCTATGCCATCCAGGTGACGGGCGTCTTCGATGAAGCGACGGAAAAAGTCGTGCGCGCTTTCCAGCGTCACTTCCGTCGCGAGCGCGTCGATGGCGTGGCGGATGCCTCGACCATCACGACCTTGCGCGATCTGATTGCCGCGCGGCGCGATTAGAACCGCATTTCAATGCCAAGCTTGTCTTTCTTCGGCCGCATGAAAATGCCGCCCGGCGCGAGATCGCTCACCCAAAGGCCAGCGCCCGGCTTGTGCCAGACAAGGATCGTATCGTTGACGACCGGCAGTTGAATCTCGATGGGCCTGCCACGATCGACCTCGCGCTTTTGCGGGGGCGGCGGCAGATCGGAGGGGGCTACCGGATCGGCCATGGTCTGGCGATCGAGCTCCGTGCAAACGCCACAGCCTTCGGCCAATGCCACTTGCGCCAGAGCGGGGGCGCTGGCGAGGCATGCAAAGAGGAGGGCGAGAGGCAAACGGGTCATGGACCGCAACTTAGCAGGAATCGCGGCGAAAATACGACCATTGCTTCGGAGCTCACGCTCCTCGCAATGACGAGGTGGATTATTCCTTCCCCGGCGGAAGGACGGCCGCCTTCATGGCCTCGATCACATCATTGGGCTGCGTCGCCACATCGAGCATGAGCGCCTGCAAATCCTCGCCGCCCATCGGATCGACGCCGAGTTTCCGGCGCTTGGCATCGTCGGTGAAGCTTTTCGCTTTTGTCATGCGATCGAAGGCGGCGCGCAGAGCTGCAAGTCTTTCCTTCGGCACATCGGGCGTGGTGAGAAAAGCGCGGCCAATGTCGGAGGTCGCGGCCATGAGTTTCAGGACATTGCGGTCCTTTTCATTCGACGCCAGTTCGAGCACGGTCGGCACATCTGGAATTTCATGATAGCGGCGCAGCGCGATCGTATAGAGAATCCGGATCTTCTTGTCGTCGAACCAATCCTGTTTCGTCTGCAGATAATCCCAGCTTGTCGAGCCGATGCCATCGGCCTCGGCGCGCTCGAGCGCCAGCCCCATGGCAGCAGAAGATGAATAGCCAAGAATCACTTTGAATTTGGTGCCAACAAGCCGATTGAGCGCCCAGGGAATGGTCGCCGATGTGCCCGTTGCCGCATTGGCGGAGAGCACGGTTTCGGTTTTCTTGATCTCGTCAATCGATTGCGCCTTGGCATGTCTGAAGACAAGGCCGACCAGCACAGCCTGATCGGCGCGGCCGATCCAGCCGAATTTTTCCGGCTCGAATTTGCGACTCTTGTCAGTGATTTTTTCAAGCACGAAAGTCGGCTGGAACAGCGCAATGGTTGAGCCGTCCTTCGGCGCGACATTGTAGACATATTCAGCTGCCGCAATGGAGCCCGCGCCGGGCATGTTGCGCGGCACGATGGTGGGGCGGCCTGGAATCTGATCGGCCAGATGCTGCGCAACAAGGCGCGCCGAAAGATCGTAACCGCCGCCTTCGCCAAGTCCGATGATCATGTTCATCGTCCGGCTTTTGTAGAAATCCTCGATCGGGTCGGCGGATGCGGGACTCACGCTTGTCAATGTCAGGAGCGCAGCGAGAGGCGCGAAGGGCCTTACCCTCTCCCATGGGGAGAGTGTGGCCGCGGATGCGGGGTGTAGGATGTCTGGCGATGAAGCGTGCAACCGCTCATCCGGCTGCCCTGCAGCCACCTTCTCCCTCTGGGAGAAGGAGTGCGCACGCACGACCCGACAAATCTTCATATCATCCTCCCGGCGGGGACTGGTGCGCCCCTTTTTGCCGGCAAGGATAGCCGCACTATTCGGCGGCGTCGAGAACCAGCGAGGCGGGATCGTAATTTAGGATCGGCGCCAGCCAGCGTTCGGCCTCGCGCACATCCATGCCCTTGCGGAGGGCATAATCCTCGACCTGATCGCGCTCCACTTTTGCCACGCCGAAATAATAGGCCTCGGGATGCGCAATATAGAGACCTGAAACGGAAGAGCCCGGCCACATGGCAAAGGATTCCGTCAGCTTCACGCCGATGCTTTGCTCGGCGCCCAGCAATTTGAACAAGGTCTGCTTTTCCGTATGGTCGGGCTGGGCCGGATAGCCGGGCGCGGGGCGAATGCCGGCATAATCCTCCTGAATGCGCTGCTCATTGGTCAGCGTTTCATCGGGTGCATAGGCCCAGAATTCACGCCGCACACGTTCATGCAGCTGTTCGGCGAAAGCCTCGGCAATGCGGTCGGCAAGCGCCTTCACCATGATCGAGCGATAATCATCATTGGATCGCGCAAAACGCTCGGCAATGCGCTCTTCCTCAAGACCCGCCGTGACGACAAAGCCGCCGATATAATCTTTCACGCCGCTCGATGAGGGCGCGATGAAATCGGACAGAGCCACATTGGGCTTGCCGTCGCGGCGCTGCAATTGCTGGCGCAATGTGTGCAGCATCGCCAGTTTGTCACTGCGTGAATCGCCCGTGTAAAGCGCAATATCGTCGCCAAGACTATTGGCCGGCCAGAAACCGATCACGGCCTTGGGCTGGAACCAGCGCTCGTCCACAATGCGCTTGAGCATGGCCTGCGCATCTTCATACAGCTGGCGCGCGGCTGCACCCTGTTTGTCGTCTTCAAGAATGGCCGGAAAACGGCCCTTCAATTCCCATGTCTGGAAGAAAGGCGTCCAGTCGATATAGGGAACGAGATCGGCGACATCGTAAGTGCGGAAGGTGCGTGTGCCGATAAAGGTCGGCTTTGTCGGGGCATAATGTGCCCAATCGATCTTTGTTGCATTGGCGCGTGCACGCGACAGCGGCAGGCGCTGCTTGTCATGCTCGGCGCGCGCATGCGCATCTGCAACCTTTTTATATTCGGCGCGGATCGTCTCGACATATTGGTTTTTGGCGTCCCTTGAGAGCAGGGCAGAGACGACACCGACCGCGCGGCTTGCATCGGTGACATAGACCGCTTGCCCACGCTTGTAATTGGGGTGAATTTTGACTGCCGTATGGACACGGCTTGTGGTCGCGCCGCCAATCAGCAGCGGCACATCGAAGCCTTCGCGCTCCATTTCGGCAGCAAGAAATGCCATTTCATCGAGCGAGGGCGTAATCAGCCCCGACAGGCCGATGGCATCGACCTGTTCTTTCTTCGCCGCATCGAGAATTTTCGCTGCCGGCACCATGACGCCAAGATCGATGACTTCAAAATTATTGCAGGCAAGCACGACGCCGACAATGTTTTTGCCAATGTCATGCACATCGCCCTTGACGGTGGCGAGCAGGATCTTGCCGGCACTGGCGCGCTGCGAGTCGCCATTGGCAGCCTTGTCGGCTTCCATATAAGGCATGAGCCAGGCGACCGCCTGTTTCATCACGCGCGCCGATTTGACAACTTGCGGCAGGAACATTTTGCCCGCGCCAAACAGATCGCCGACGACATTCATGCCCGCCATCAAAGGGCCTTCGATGACATCGAGCGGGCGCGCAGATTTTTGGCGTGCTTCCTCGACATCCTGTTCGATAAATTCTGTCAGGCCATTGACGAGCGCATGTTCGAGGCGCTTTTCGACGCTCTCCTCACGCCAGGCGAGATCTTTCGCCTTCACTTCGCCGGTCTGGCCTTTAAACTTGTCGGCAATGGCGAGCAGGCGCTCGGTTGAATCCGCGCGGCGATTGAGGACAATATCCTCGCAGGCCTCGCGCAATTCCGGATCGATCTCTTCATAGACCGGGAGCTGGCCTGCATTGACAATGCCCATATCCATGCCCGCCTGAATGGCATGGTAAAGAAACACTGAATGCATGGCCTCGCGCACGGGCTCATTGCCGCGGAAGGAGAAAGACAGATTCGACACGCCGCCCGACACATGGGCATGGGGCAGATGGGTGCGGATCTGGCGCGTGGCTTCGATGAAATCGACGCCATAATTGTCATGTTCTTCAATGCCGGTGGCGACAGCAAAAATATTCGGATCGAAGATAATATCTTCCGGCGGGAAGCCGACCTGATCGACAAGGATGCGATAGGCGCGTGTGCAGATCTCGACCTTGCGGGCCAGCGTATCGGCCTGGCCTGTCTCATCGAAAGCCATGACGACGACGGCTGCACCATAAAGGCGGACGATTTTCGCCTGTTCGATGAATATCTCCTCGCCCTCTTTGAGCGAGATCGAATTGACCACGGCCTTGCCCTGAATGCATTTCAGGCCGGCTTCGATGACATGGAATTTCGAGGAATCGACCATGATCGGCACGCGGGCAATATCGGGCTCCGCGGCAATGAGATTCAGATAGTCGACCATGACCTTTTGCGAATCCAGCAGGCCCTCATCCATATTGATGTCGATAATCTGCGCGCCATTGGCAACCTGATCGCGCGCGACATCGAGTGCGGCAGCAAATTCGCCATTCTTGATCAATTTGCGAAAGCGCGCCGAGCCCGTGACATTGGTGCGCTCGCCGACATTCACAAAGCGAATATCGGGCGTCACTTTGAAAGGCTCGAGTCCGGCCAGCCGCAGCATGGGAGTCACATCGACATGTTTGCGCGGTGCAATGCCGGCAATGCGTTTGGCCAAAGCCTCGATATGTGCCGGCGTCGTGCCGCAGCAGCCGCCGATCATATTGACGAGACCGGCATCGGCAAATTCGCCGACAAGCGAGGCCATATATTCAGGGCTCTCGTCATAAAGGCCGAATTCATTCGGCAATCCGGCATTGGGATAGGCGACGATATTCGTATCGGCGAGGCGGGCCAGATCGGCAATATGAGCGCGCATTTCGCGCGCGCCCAAGGCGCAATTCAGGCCGATGGCAAAAGGTTTTGCGTGGCGCAAGGAGATCCAGAAGGCTTCCGCCGTCTGGCCCGAGAGCGTGCGCCCCGAGAGATCGGTGATCGTGCCGGAAATGATGATCGGCAGGCGTGTGGCAGTGGCAGCGAAAGCATCTTCAATACCCGCCAGCGCCGCTTTGGCGTTGAGCGTGTCGAAAATGGTCTCAATCAGCATGATATCGACGCCGCCCTCGATCAAAGCTTGGGCTGCTTGCGCATAAGCAATGCGCAAGTCATCGAATGTGACGGCGCGGAAGCCCGGATCGTTCACATCGGGCGAAATGGAGGCGGTGCGATTGGTCGGCCCCATGGCGCCGGCAACAAAGCGGCGCCGTCCATCGGCCTTCTGTGCGGCATCGGCGGCCTCACGGGCCAGTCTTGCGCCTTCGCGATTGAGTTCGACAGCATAATCCTCAAGCCCATAATCGGCCTGCGCGATTGTGGTGGAAGAGAATGTGTTCGTTTCGCAGACATCCGCGCCGGCGAGAAAATAGCTGAGATGAATCTCGCGAATGGCCTCAGGCTGGGTGAGGATCAGCAGGTCATTATTGCCGCGCAGATCGCGTGGCCAGTCTTTGAATCGCTGGCCGCGAAAATCCTCTTCGGTAAATTTGCGATCCTGGATCATCGTGCCCATGGCGCCGTCGAGCACGAGAATGCGTTCGCGTGCAATGGCCTCGAGGGCGGATCGGATTTCGTCGCCGTTGCGTGGCGTAAACGTGCTCATCAAGAAAACCTCAGGCAGCAATGGTCTTGGGCTCGGGCGCTGTTTTGGCGCGCAGACCGAGCAGGTGGCAGATCGCATAGACGAGATCGGCCTTGTTCATCGTGTAGAAATGAAAATCCTCGATCCCCTCATCGACGAGGTCGAGCACCTGTTCGGCAGCAACAGCTGCGGCAATCAGGCGGCGTGTGGCGGGATCGTTTTCCAGCCCCTCAAAACGGTCGGCCAGCCATTGCGGCACGCTGGCGCCGGTTTTTCTGGCGAAACTTGCCGTCTGTTTGAAATTCTGCACCGGCACAATGCCCGGCAGGATCGGAATATTGATCCCGCGCTGGCGCACGCGGTTGAGATATTTCAGATAGGTTTCATTCTCGAAGAAGAATTGCGTGATGGCGCGCGTCGCGCCCGCATCGACTTTCGCTGCCAAGACGTCAATGTCCTGGTCGAGCGTGCCGCTCTCGGGATGTTTTTCCGGATAGGCGGAGACCGTCACTTCGAAATCGCCGAGCCTGCGAATTCCGGCCACAAGCGCGGTCGATGTTTCATAGCCGCCCGGATGGGCGCGAAACATGGAGCCGGGGCCTTCTGGCGGATCTCCGCGCAAAGCCACAATGTGACGCACACCGGCTTGCGCATAGGCGCGCACAACATCGTCGATCTCGTCGCGCGTGGCGCCCACACAGGTGAGATGGGCAGCCGGCTTCAGCTGCGTTTCTTTGACAATCCGCGACAGCGTCGCATGGGTGCGCTCGCGCGTCGTGCCGCCGGCGCCATAGGTGACGGAAACAAAACTCGGGTCGAGCGGCGCGAGCCGGGCAATGCTCTCCCACAGGCTCGTTTCCATCTCTTCCGTTTTCGGCGGAAAAAATTCGAATGAGACATGAATTTCGGCCTTGCCGTTGCGGCTCGGGCGCAAAGCGGAATTCATCAGGCAACCTCGCGATTGGGCAGAATGTCGGTGATTATGCGTCGGTCGCGGCCGACGAAAATCGAAACGGTGAGCTGGTCCTGGTCGCCGCTTGCGACCAGATCGCGCTGCAATTGCAGATCGAGTTCGCATTCGGCCAGCATTTCGGCAATTTCTGCATGGGCGAAACCAAGCCGGCGATGGGCATGCTGTTCGCGCAGGAATTCGAGATGATGGGGCGCAAAATCGATAATGACGAGACGCCCTTGCGGGCGCAGGCGGCGCGCGGCCTCGCGCACGGCGCGCGCCGGATCATCGAGATAATGCAGCACCTGATGGATGACGACGAGATCATAGGCATCGCGCTCCACCGGCAGGGCGTAAATATCGCCCTGGCGCAATTGCACATTGCGCAAGCCTGCATGATCGAGGCGCGAACGTGCGACATTCAGCATGGCCGGGCTTTGATCGATGCCGACAACGCGGTCAGCATGAGGAGCAATGAGCTCCAGCATGCGCCCCGTGCCCGTGCCAAGATCGAGGGCCGCATGAAAATGCTGATCGCCGATAATGTCGCGCAGCGCAGCCTCGACACGCTCTTCAGGCACATGCAGCGAGCGGATGCGATCCCAGTCGGCGGCGGTTTCGGCAAAATAGCGGGCCGCCTGTTCGGCGCGCGAGCGGCGCACTTCTGACAGGCGCGCATGGTCGCTGGCCAGCACCGGATCGTCTCGATCGAGGCGCCCGACAATGGCCCCGGCGACTTCGCCCATGGCAGCACGGTCAGACAGGCGAAAAAACGCCCATGCCCCTTCGCGATGGCGCTCGATCAGGCCGGCTTCCGCCAGAAGTTTGAGATGGCGCGAAATGCGCGGCTGCGATTGACCAAGAATGGTGACGAGTTCGGAGACGGTGAGTTCGGCCTCGGCCAAAAGCGCCAGAAGGCGGATACGGGTGATCTCGCCAGCTGCTTCGAGTGCCGCAATGAGGGTCGCAGGAGAGACCTGGGTCATGGGGTGCCGCCACCGGTTCAACATATAAAGATATCTTTATACGGTAATAGCCAGTCGCGCAACGCCCTGCGCCGCCTGACCTCTCCATTGCAAGGGGCGAAAGCGGCGCCGCCTGACGGTGAGGAGCGCAGCGACGAAGCAATGATCAGGGGGCAAGGCGTTTTTCTTGCTTTTTCCTTGCTGAAACAGGCGGCAATTCAACCCTTCGTTAATGTTAACCCTTCCTAATGGGCGCTGCGGCGAGACTGTCCCGAAATGACTCGCTTTCTCATTGACGGCCCATAATATCCCATGCTATCCCAAATCATCCCGTTCGGAGTTCCTGTTGCCCCCGTGTTCTCCCGGCGCCCGTCAGGCGCCGTGAAAATCGTGTGCAGCTTCTTCGGGCAGGGTCTGCGTTTCGTGTTGGATAGGCGTTTTGGACCGTTTCGTTTCGCACTTCACCAACCGGCTCGATGCGAAGGGCCGCGTTTCGATACCGGCCACGTTTCGAGCGGTGCTGGCGCGCGACGGATTCGAAGGTCTCTACGTCCATCCCTCGCTCGATGCGCAGGCGGTCGATTGCGGTGGCCACGCGCTGCTGAAGGAGATCGATGGGCTGTTGAACAGGCTCTCGCCCTATTCGGAGGAGCGCGACCTGTTTTCCACGGCCCTTCTGGGGACGAGCGAAATCCTCAAGGTCGATACGGAAGGCCGTGTCGTCCTGACGGAAAGCGTGAAGGCTTACGCGGGCATTTCTTCGGAAGTGACCTTTGTGGGTCAGGGTCACAAGTTTCAAATCTGGGAGCCGAGCCGCTTCCGTGCGCATCTGGACGAGGCCAGAAACCGGGTGCGCGAATTGCGGAAAGAGCTCAGCAACCGGACCGCGGCTGCGGACTAGCCGCGACCTCGAGGAGCACGGGAATGGAGCAGGGCCGCGGCATTGAGTTGTCTCAAGCCGCAGGCGGACCGGCCCGGCACATTCCCGTGCTCCTGAGCGAGGTCATCAGCGCCCTGCATCTGCGCGCGGGCGGCCTTTATCTGGATGGAACATTTGGTGCCGGCGGCTACACGCAGGCCATTCTGGCTGTGCCCGACACGCGCGTGCTGGCTTTCGATCGCGATCCCGATGCCATTGCAGCGGGGCAGGAGCTTGTCGCCAAATATGATGGCCGCCTCATGCTCGAACATGCGCAATTCTCGACCTGTGTCGAGGTTGCGGCGCGGCGCGGTCTGTCCGGCTTCGATGGCGCGACTTTCGACATTGGCGTGTCGTCGATGCAGCTCGATCAGGCGGCGCGCGGCTTTTCCTTCCGTTTTGAGGGCCCGCTCGACATGCGCATGAGCCAGAGCGGGCGCAGCGCGGCTGACATCGTCAATACGGCGTCGGAAGAAGAGATTGCCGATATTCTTTATCATTATGGCGAGGAGCGCGCCTCGCGCCGCATTGCGCGCGCCATTGTGCATGATCGCGAGATCAAGCCCTATGAGACGACGCGCGAACTGGCCGAACTCATCGGGCGCATCATTCCGGGCAAGCCCGGCGATATTCATCCCGCCACGCGTTCCTTCCAGGGCTTGCGCATTGCCGTCAATGACGAGCTTGGCGAACTTGTGCAGGCGCTCGCGGCTGCGGAGGCTTTGCTGAAACCCGATGGTCAACTCGCCGTGGTCAGCTTTCATTCGCTGGAAGACCGCATCGTGAAACAGTTTTTTGCCCTGCGCTCGGGCCGCGGTCAGGCCCGTTCGCGGTTGCTGCCGGGCGAGCCCGTGCCGCCGCCCAGCACATTCATGCTCGAAGGCAAGCAGCCTGTTGTGGCAAGCGACGAAGAGACGAAAGCCAATCCTCGCGCGCGCTCGGCGCGTCTGCGTGCGGGTCGGCGCACGGATGTCGCGCCTCTTGGGCTCGATCCCGCATTGCTTGCGCTTGCCAGCCTGCCCGTACATTCGGCGAAGGGACGATAGACATGTTTCGTTTTCTCAATGTCCTCGCTGTTGCTGCTCTCGTCGGTTCGGCGCTTTACGCCTATACGATCAAATATGAGACGATCCTGTTTTCCGAGCAGATCGTGAAAGTGCAGCATGAAATCCAGCGCGAGCAGGACAAGATCGGCATGTTGCGTGCCGAATGGGCCTATTTGACGCGCCCGGAGCGGCTGCAGACCTTGTCAGAAAAACATCTCGACATGCAGCAGGTCGCCCGCGACCAGATTCTTGTCAGCGCCGCCGAGCTTCCCGATCGGACGCCGAAGGTCGATACGATCGGGCGCAAGCTTGAAATGCTTGGCCTCTCCGAGCCCACAAATACGCCGCGCGACACGAAACCCTCGGCGCGTGTTGCCACACCCGCGGCTGCAAATGCCACGACATCTGCCACGAGGTCACGATGAGACCCTTCGATCCGGATGATCGTCATCCTGGCCCCTATATACGCAATGTTGAGCCGCCGGTTGAAATGCCGCGCGGCAATCGCTTCATGCGTCTCATCTCCAATCTCATGCGCACGCGCATCGACAAGAGCACGCATCGTATCCGTCTCGTCATGTTCGGTTTCGTTGCGCTTTATGCGGTGATTGGCGGCAAGCTCATCTGGCTTGGCATGAAGCCCGATACGCAAAGTCTGCGTCGCGCTGCCAGCGAAGCTGCTTCCAATGCGCGTCCCGATATTGTCGATCGCAATGGCGATATTCTGGCAGCGGATGTGAAAACCGTTTCAATCTTCGCCGAGCCCCGTCGCATCATCGACAAGGATGAGGCAGTTGAATTGCTGACAGCAGTTCTGCCGGGGCTGAATGCCAATGATCTGCGCGAACGCCTGGGCTCGCGCCGCGGCTTTGTCTGGATCAAGCGCGCCGTCACACCGACTGAGCGCCAGGAAGTGTTCCGTCTCGGCCTGCCGGGCATCGGCTTCCTGCCGGAAAACAAGCGCGTCTATCCCAATGGGGCGGTCGCTGCCCATGCGCTCGGCTTCACCAATGTCGACAATGTCGGCATTGCCGGCATTGAAAAATATATCGACAATCAGGGCCTCGGCGATCTCAATCGCGCCGGGTTCCAAATGACGGCAGCCGATCTCAAGCCGGTGCAAATGTCGATCGATCTGCGCGTGACACATGCTTTGCGCGACGAGCTTGCCAAGGGCATTGAGCGTTACAAGGCCAAGGCGGGCGCTGCCGCCATTATGGATGTCAATACGGGCGAAGTGATCGCGCTTGCCTCGCTGCCCGATTACGATCCCAATAATCCCGTTGATGCGCTCGATCCCAATCGTATCAACCGCATGCATGTCGGCACTTATGAAATGGGCTCGACCTTCAAGGCTTTGACGCTCGCCATGGCGATTGATTCCGGCAAGGTTGGCCTGCGCAGCACAGTCGATGCGCGCGGCGCCATTCGCTACGGCCGCCATAAAATCGGCGATTACAAGCCGCAAAACCGCATCCTGAGCGTGCCGGAAGTCTTTACCTTTTCGTCCAATATCGCAACGGCCAAGCTGGCCATGATGGTGGGCGTCGACGGCCATAAAAATTTCCTGCGCAAAATGGGCCAGCTCGACCGCATGCGCACTGAAATGCCCGAGAGCGCCGAGCCTCAGGTCCCCAAGCGCTGGGGAGAATTGAACACAATGACGATTGCTTTCGGCCACGGCCTCGCTGTTGCCCCATTGCAGTCCATGATGGCGGTCGCGGCTTTGTCGAACGGGGGCTATCTGGTCACGCCCACTTTCCTCAAGCGCAGCGAAGAGGATGCCAAAAGGGACGCGCCGCGCGTGATCAAGCAGGAAACCAGCGAAGCCATGCGCTATCTCATGCGCCTCAATGCCGAGACCGGTTCGGCCAAGAACATTGACGTGCGCGGCTATTATGCCGGCGGCAAGACGGGCACGGCGAATAAAGTCGTCAATGGACGCTATTCGCAAGACCGCGTGCTCACGACCTTTACGGCGATCTGGCCAACCGACAGGCCCAGATATCTTTTCCTGACCGTCATGGATGAGCCGCAGGGCACACCCGAGACGCATGGCTATCGCACGGCGGCGTGGAATTCGGGCGCCGTCACCGGGCGGCTCATCGAGCGCACGGGGCCGCTGCTTGGCGGGCCGCCGCGCCTGGCCTTGCCCCAGCAACCTTTCCCGGCCATCGCGCGCCTTGGCCTCGGCCAGAAAGCTGACGGGAGCCTGATGCATTGATCGCACTTGCCGACATTGCACAAAGTCTTGGTGTTGCGCGCCCTGCCGCCGACATGCCGCTTTTCGGCGTGAGTGCGGACAGTCGCGCGATTGCGCCGGGTTTTGTCTTTGTCGCCATTCCCGGCACGCGCGCCGATGGAATGGATTATGCTGCGGCCGCCATTGCCAAGGGCGCAACATTGATTGTCGGCGAGCGTGCGCCCCAAGATTCTCTTTTGCCCGCTGCTTTCCTGCAAGTGGCGGATGCGCGCGCGGCTTTGTCGAAAATGGCAGCCCTGTTTTATCCGCGTCAGCCGGCCACCATTGCCGCTGTGACGGGCACGAGCGGCAAAACATCGGTCGCAGCCTTCACGCGGCAGATCTGGGCGGCGCTCGGATATCAGGCTGCAGCGCTCGGCACGACGGGCGTGATTAAGCCATCGGGGGCGGTCTCTGCTTCGCTCACCACGCCAGATCCCGTCAATCTTCATCGCATGCTGGATGAGCTGGCTGGTGAGGGCGTGGACCATCTGGCAATGGAGGCCTCTTCCCACGGGCTCGATCAGCGCCGTCTCGATGGCGTTCGCCTTGCCGTTGCGGGCTTCACCAATCTGTCGCGCGACCATCTCGATTATCATCCGACGATGGAGGCTTATCTCGCCACGAAATTGCGCCTTTTCGACGCTTTGCTCGAAGCAGGCAGGCCAGCGGTTCTCAATGCCGATTGCGATGTGGCCGAAAAAGTCGCCAATGCCATTGCCGCACGCAGCCAGAATCTTTTCACAATCGGTCGCAAGGGCGAATTCATTCGCCTGCTCGATGTGACGGCGCATGGCGATGCACAAAGCATCCGCCTTTCGCATGAGGGGCGCATCTATGATCTGCACCTGCCGCTGGCCGGCGATTTCATGGTCAGCAATGCTTTGGTTGCAGCCGCCATGTGCATCGCCACCGGCTCGGATGCAGAGGCCGTTTTCGCCGCTTTGGAAAAATTGTCGGGCGCGCCGGGGCGCTTGGAGCATGTCGGCGCGCGCGCTGGCGCACCGATCTTCATCGATTATGCCCACAAGCCCGATGCGCTTGAAAAGGTTTTGCAGAATCTGCGGCCCATGGTGCGCGGGCGGCTCATTCTTGTCTTTGGGTGCGGCGGCGATCGCGATGCCGGCAAGCGCGCCATCATGGGCGAGATTGCGGCGCGCCTTGCCGATCTCGTCATTGTGACGGACGACAATCCGCGCTCGGAAAATCCTGCAGACATTCGTCGTGCGATTTTGCAGGGCGCACCAAAAGCCATTGAAATCGGCGATCGTGCTTCTGCCATTCGCCACGCCATTTCGCTGCTGCAATCGGGCGATGTGCTCCTTGTTGCAGGAAAGGGACATGAAACAGGGCAGATTGTTGGCGCAACAATCCTGCCTTTCTCCGATCATGAAGCCGTGCGCGCGGCACTTGCGGATGGAGCGGCATGAGCGACCCGACCGATCTCGATCGCGATTTCATGCCGCTCTGGACAGGGCTTGAGCTTGTCTCGCCATTGCGCGCGCGTGTGCTCGGCCTGATGCCGCGCGCCGTTTATGGCATATCGATCGACACGCGCACATTGCAGGCGGGCGATCTTTTCTTTGCCATTCGCGGCGAGAAAAGCGATGGGCACTCTTATGTCGAAACCGCTTTCGCGCGCGGTGCGGCGGCAGCTGTCGTCGATGAGGAACATGCCGATACCCTGCGCCCATTTGGCCCGCTCTATGTCGTGCGCGATGTCATGGCTGCGATGGAAAGTCTCGGTCAGGCAGCGCGCGCCCGCATGAGCGGCTTTGTCATTGCGGTAACGGGTTCGGTCGGCAAGACCAGCACGAAGGAGGCTTTGCGCGATGTGCTGGGCGCTTTCGGCAAGGTCCATGCCTCGGTTGCGTCCTACAATAATCATATCGGCGTGCCGCTCACTCTGGCACGCATGCCAATCGACACGTCTTTCGGCATTTTCGAAATCGGCATGAACCATGCTAATGAAATTCGCCCCTTGTCGAAAATGGTGCGCCCCCATATTGCCGTCATCACGGCCATTGCACCCGTGCATCTGGAAAATCTCGGGACGGTGGAAGCCATTGCCGACGCCAAGGCAGAGATTTTCGATGGTCTGGAGAATGGTGGCATTGCAATCATTCCACGCGATACGCGCCATCATGAGCGTCTCGATGAATGGGCGCGCAAATCGCAGGCGGGTGGAATTCTCACCTTCGGCGAGATGGACCAGGCCGATGCGCGTCTTTTGTCCTGCGCCGCCGAGCCCAACGGCTCGCAGGTGAGCGCCAAAGTGATGGGCGAAAAACTGAGCTACAGAATAGGCGCGCCCGGCAAACATCTGGCGATGAATTCGCTGGCGCTTCTTCTGGCAGCGCGCGCTGCCGGCGTCGATGTGGCAAAAGCCGCGCAGGAACTTGCACGTGTGAGCGCACCGCAGGGACGCGGCGCACAAATGACCCTCGATATGGGCGAGGGCTCCGCCGTGCTGATCGATGAAAGCTATAATGCCAATCCCGTTTCCATGCGTGCTGCCTTGACCTTGCTGTCGCAGGCGCCGCTGCCGGGGCAGGGTGGCCGGCGCATTGCCATGCTGGGCGACATGCTTGAGCTTGGCCCTGAAGAAGATTTTCTTCATGCCGAATTGGCCGATGCCATTTCTGTTTTGTCGGTCGACATTGTTCATACCGCCGGTCCGCTGATGCGCCATCTGCATGATGTGCTGCCGCAGGACAAGCGCGGTCTGCATGGCGCATCTTGCGCCGATATTCTCGACACACTCGTCGCTTCCGTTCGCGCAGGCGATGTCGTCATGATCAAGGGTTCGAACGGCAGCCGAATGGGGGCTGTCGTGGCAGCGCTCAAAGAGCGTTACGGGCCCAACAAGACATCCAAAGGGTAATCCATGTTCGTCTGGCTTGCGGATTTCACGCCCTATTTCACGCCGCTCAACGTGTTCCGCTATATTACGGTGCGCACAGGCGGAGCGGCGGCGACTGCGCTGTTCTTTGTCTTCTTCTTCGGCCCGCGCATCATCACTGCGCTGCGCCTGAAACAGGGCAAGGGCCAGCCGATCCGCAGCGATGGTCCGCAATCGCATCTTCTCACCAAGAAGGGCACGCCGACCATGGGCGGGCTGATGATCCTGTCAGGCCTCATCGTCTCGACCCTTCTCTGGGCGAACCTGCGCAATCATTATGTCTGGGTCGTGCTGCTTGTTACGGCCGGCTTTGGCCTGATCGGTTTCTATGACGATTATCTCAAAGTCACGAAACAGAGTCACAAGGGCTTTTCGGGCAAGGCACGTCTGGCCTGCGAGGGACTCATCGCCTTTGTCGCCTGCCTGATCATGATGATCTATGGCACGCCGGCCACCACGGGTCTGGCTGTGCCGCTCGTCAATGGCTATCTCTTCGATCTGGGCTGGTTCTTCCTGCTTTTTGCGCCTTTCGTCATCGTCGCCTCCGGCAATGCGGTCAATCTGACCGATGGGCTCGATGGTCTGGCAATCGTGCCCTCGATGATTGCAACCGGCACATTCGCCATTATCGCCTGGGTGGCCGGCAATGCGATTTTCGCCAATTATCTCGGCATTAATTTTGTGCCGGGCACGGGCGAGCTTGCTGTCATTTGCGGTGCTTTCATTGGCGCAGGTCTTGGCTTTCTGTGGTTCAATGCGCCGCCGGCACAAATCTTTATGGGCGACACCGGATCGCTCGCCATCGGCGGTCTGATCGGCACGATTGCCGTTGCGGTCAAACACGAGATCGTTCTCGTCATTGTCGGCGGGCTCTTTGTTGTCGAGGCCTTGTCGGTGATTGTTCAGGTGGTCTCGTTCAAACTCACGGGCAAGCGTGTGTTCCGCATGGCCCCCATCCATCATCATTTCGAACAGCTCGGCTGGTCGGAGCCCCAGATCGTGGTCCGTTTCTGGATCATTGCATTCGTTCTGGCGCTCATCGGCCTGTCGACGCTGAAACTGCGCTGAGGAAAGATCATGGTTTCACGCGCGGAACGCTCGCCCTTCGCCGATTGGTGGTGGACTGTTGATCGCTGGTTGCTTGGCGGCCTGGGCGCACTCATGGTGCTGGGCATTGTGCTCACCATGGCGGGCTCGCCCCCGGTTGCAGAAAAGCTTGGCCTGCAGTCATTTCATTTCGTCAATCGGCAAGTGGTCTTTCTGGCAGTCTGCGCTGGCGTCCTGATCGGCATTTCCTTTCTGCCGCCGCGCTATGTGAGGCGCCTTGCGCTGCTCGTCTATCTCGGCGGCATGGGTCTCGTCATTATGGCGCTGATGTATGGCGTCGAAGTCAAAGGCGCGCGGCGCTGGATTTTCGGCGTGCAGCCGTCGGAATTCGTCAAGCCTGCTTTCGTCATTCTGGCCGCATGGGCTTTTTCGGAAGGTGCCCGCCGGCGCGATGTGCCGGGCACGATCATCGCCATGCTGCTTTTGCCGCTCACCGTCACGCCGCTCGTCATGCAGCCCGATATCGGGCAGACCATGCTTTTGTCGATTGTCTGGGCGGCTTTGTTCTTCATGGCGGGCCTGCATTGGCTGTGGGTGATTGGCATTGGCGGGGCAGGTGTCGCCGGTATTTTCTTTGCCTATAAATTTGTCTCGCATGTGCGCACGCGTATCGACAAATTTCTCGATCCGGGCGCAGGCGGCACAACGGCCAGCGACACGTTTCAGATCGACACGGCGATGGAAAGTTTCATTTCGGGCGGCTGGTTCGGCAAAGGTCCGGGCGAGGGCACGATGAAACGCATTCTCCCCGACAGCCATACCGACTTTATTTTCGCCGTCACTGGCGAGGAATTCGGCGTTTTGTTCTGCATGTTCATCGTCGCCATTTTCGCCTTTGTCGTGTTGCGCGGCCTCTATGTCTCCTCGCGCAATGAAGATCCCTTCTGCCGTTTTGCCGCAGCCGGCCTGATCGTTTTGTTTGGCGTGCAGAGCGCCATCAATATGGCGGTCAATCTCCATCTGATGCCGGCCAAGGGCATGACCTTGCCGTTCATCTCCTATGGCGGCTCGTCGCTTCTGTCGCTGGGCATTGGCATGGGCTTTCTCATTGCCGTCACACGGCGCAGGCCGCGCGCAGAAATCGCCCGCCCGGTGAGCGCAGAGTGAAGGGGCCTGTTCTCCTTGCCGCCGGCGGCACCGGCGGACATCTTTTTCCCGCGCAAGCGCTGGCTGGGGAATTGCAGCGGCGCGGCCACAGAGTGGAACTCGTCACCGATGAGCGTGCGCTGACTTACGGCGGCGCTTTTCCAGCCGATGCCATTCACAAAGTCTCTGCAGCCACGCCGACGGGCGGCGGTCTCGCCTCGAGAATGCGCGCAGCCTTGATGCTGGCGCGCGGCACGATTGAGGCCTATGGCCTGCTCGGTCGCGTCAAGCCAGCCTGTGTTGTGGGTTTTGGTGGTTATCCGACCGTGCCGCCGCTGCTGGCGGCGCGGCTGCGCAAAATTCCCTCCGTCTTGCATGAGCAGAATGCCGTCATCGGCCGCGCCAATCGTTTTCTGGCGGATGGCGTCCATGCCATTGCAACCGGCTTTCCGACTTTGTCGGGCGCGGGATCTTCGCTTCTGGCAAAGGCCAGACATACCGGCAACCCTTTGCGCCCGGCGGTGATCGAGGCGGCGAAAATTCCCTATCCTTCTTTTGCCGATGAAAAGCTGCGCCTGCTCGTGACGGGCGGCTCGCAGGGCGCGCGCGTCATGTCGGATATTGTGCCCGCCGCCATTGCTTTGCTGCCGCAAGAGATCCGTGACCGGCTTGTTATCGTGCAGCAGGCGCGCGGCGAAGATGAGCAGCGTGTCAAAACGGCCTATGCGCAGATGAATCTGGCCGCCGAAGTGGCGCCCTTTTTCAAGGATCTGCCGCTGCGCATCGCGCAGGCCCATCTCGTTATCGCGCGTTCTGGCGCATCCACCGTCTCGGAACTGGCGCTCATCGGGCGCCCGGCCATTCTGGTGCCCTTTCCCTTCGCGCTCGATCAGGACCAGGCGGCCAATGCGGCTGAGCTCAAGTCCTTTGGCGCGGTGGATGTTGTGGCGCAGAAGGATTTCGATCCGGCATGGCTGGCAGCAGCCCTCGGACGCGCCGCTTTCGCGCCTGAGGACTTGACGCAGCGCGCCGCAGCCGCCAATCACGCGGGCATTGCCAATGCAGCCGAGCGCCTCGCCGATCTCGTCGAGCGCGTCGCCGCAGGCCAGGAGATTGCAAGATGAAACTGCCGCGCGAGCTCGGCCCGATCCATTTTGTCGGCATTGGCGGCATCGGCATGTCCGGCATTGCCGAAGTGCTCATCAATCTGGGCTATGATGTGCAGGGTTCGGATGCCAGCGAGAATGCCAATGTGAAGCGGCTGAGCGAAAAGGGCGCGCGCGTTTTCATCGGCCATAGCGCGGATCATCTGGGGCAGGCGGCCGTGGTCGTCGTCTCAACCGCCATCCGTCGTGACAATCCCGAACTGGCCAGCGCGCGCGAGCGCCGCATCCCGGTGGTGCGCCGCGCCGAAATGCTGGCCGAACTCATGCGCCTTCGCCAATGCGTTGCTGTGGCCGGCACGCATGGCAAGACGACAACAACCTCGATGGTCGCCACGCTGCTTGATGCGGGCGGTTTCGATCCCACTGTCGTCAATGGCGGCATTATCAATGCCTATGGCACCAATGCGCGCGTGGGTGCGGGCGAATGGATGGTGGTGGAGGCGGATGAGAGCGACGGCACATTCCTGAAACTGCCTGCCGATGTGGCCATTGTCACCAATATCGATCCTGAGCATCTCGATCATTTCAAGACATTCGATGCGATCAAGGAGGCGTTCCGGACTTTGATCGAAAATCTGCCCTTCTATGGTTTTGCCGTCATGTGCCTCGATCATTCGACGGTGCAGGAACTTGTCGGCAAGATCGAAGATCGCCGCGTCATCACTTATGGCGAAAATCCGCAGGCCGATGTGCGCCTGCTCGATGTCGAGCTCGATGGCGGCGTGTCGAAATTCAATGTGCTGATCCGCGATCGCAAGACATCGGGCGCCACTTATCTGGAAGATCTCGTTCTGCCCATGCCCGGCCATCACAATGCGCTCAACGCCACGGCGGCCATTGCGGTCGCCTATGAGCTTGGCATGAGCGTGGAGGCGATCCGCAAGGCATTGGCTGGCTTTGGCGGCGTCAAGCGGCGCTTTACGCGCACGGGCGAATGGAATGGCGCGCTGATTTTCGATGATTACGGCCATCATCCGGTGGAAATTGCCGCTGTGCTGCGCGCCGCGCGCGCCTCCACCAAGGGGCAGGTGATTGCTGTCGTGCAGCCGCATCGCTATTCGCGTCTGCAATCCTTGTTCGAGCCTTTCTCGACCTGTTTCAACGATGCCGATGCGGTGATCGTCTCCGATGTCTATGCGGCTGGTGAAAAGCCGATTGAGGGCATAGACCGCGATCATCTGGTTGCCGCGATCAAGGCGCATGGCCATCGCCGTGCGCAGCCGCTGGCAAGCCCCGAGGATCTGCCGCAGATCATGCGCGAAATCGCCAAGCCCGGCGATTACATTGTGTTTCTGGGCGCGGGCAATATCACGCAATGGGCCTATGCTTTGCCCGAACAATTGGCGGGCAAATGAGCCTGCCTGATATCACGCCCGATCTTCAAACGCTCATGCCGCAATTGCGCGGGCGTCTGAGCGCGCATCAGCCCTTGGCGCCCTATACATGGTTTCGTGCCGGTGGGCCGGCGCAGGTCATGTTCAATCCCGCAGACGAAGACGATCTCGCTTATTTTCTGAAAAATCTTCCCGCGGCGATTCCGGTCACGACGATCGGGCTTGGCTCCAATATGATCGTGCGCGATGGCGGCGTTGCAGGTGTTGTGATCCGCCTGTCGGGCAAGGCTTTTGGCGAAGTTGTCATTGAAGATGATTGCCGCATACGCGCGGGCACTTCCGTGCCGGATGTGAAAGTCGCGCGCGCAGCAGCAGATGTGGGCGTCGATGGTCTGGCTTTTTTTCGCGGCATTCCCGGCTCCATCGGCGGTGCTTTGCGGATGAATGCCGGCGCGCATGGCGGCGAGACAACAGATGTCCTGATCGAGGCGCGCGGCATCGATCGTCAGGGCAATCTGCGCCTCTTCACCCATGCCGATATGGGCTTTGCCTATCGCCATTCGTCTGCGCCGCCCGATGTCATTTTCACGCAGGCTTTGTTTCAGGGCCGTCCCGGCAAGCAGGCGGATATTTTGGCGGAAATGGATCGCATCACGGCGACGCGCGAGGCGGCGCAGCCAATCCGCGAAAAGACCGGCGGCTCGACCTTCAAAAATCCGCCGGGCCACAAGGCCTGGCAGCTGATCGATGCTGCAGGCTGTCGCGGGCTTGTTGTCGGCGATGCGCAGGTTTCGGAAATGCACTGCAATTTTCTGATCAACCGCGGCAAGGCCAGCGCCGCCGATATTGAAAATCTCGGCGAAGAGGTGCGTCGCCGGGTGAAGGACAATTCAGGCGTTACGCTTGAATGGGAAATCAAGCGCATCGGACAGCCCTGAGCGCTGCGGAGACAAAGAATGAGCAAGCATGTCGCAGTGCTGATGGGCGGATGGTCGGCGGAGCGCGAAGTGAGCCTGCGCTCGGGCGCGGCTTGCGCAAAAGCCCTGCGGGGCGAGGGTTATTCTGTCACCGAGATCGATGTCGGGCGCGACATTGCCGCCAGACTTGCCGAGATCCGGCCCGATGTCGCCCTCAATGCGCTGCATGGCAAGGTCGGCGAAGACGGGACCGTGCAGGGCATTCTCGAAATTTTGCGCATTCCCTACACACATTCGGGCGTGCTGGCCTCCGCACTGGCCATGAACAAGCAACAGGCCAAAATCGTCATGGCGGCGGCCGGCATTCCGGTTGCGGAAGGCCGGGTGGTCGACCGCCACGAGGCGGCGCGCGCCCATGTCATGACCCCTCCCTATGTGCTCAAGCCGGTCTGCGAGGGCTCTTCTTTCGGGGTTGTAATCGTTAACGCGGGCGACCCCCCACCGTCCCAATGTGGAGCAAAAGACTGGCTCTATGGCGATGCCATGCTGGCCGAGCGATTCGTTGCCGGGCGCGAATTGACCTGCGCCGTCATGGGCGACAAAGCCTTGGACATCATAGAAATTCGGGCCGCGGACGGCGGTTGGTACGATTACAACGCAAAATATTCAAAAGGTGGATCAATTCACATCCTTCCGGCTCCGCTTAAAGGAAATATTTACCAACAGATTCAACAATTGGCGCTTAAGGCACATGAGGCCCTCGGCTGCCGCGGCGTGAGTCGCTCCGATTTCCGTTTTGACGACCGCCCCGATGGTACAGGCGAGCTTGTCATTCTGGAGGTCAACACCCAGCCAGGCATGACCGAGACCTCTCTCGTGCCAGAAATCGCCGCGCATGCGGGACTTACATTCGGTGGGCTTGTCAGATGGATGGTGGAAGAGGCGTCCTGCGATCGCTAGGGGGGCATATGTCCCCTGCGCAGTCGCGCCCTGCTTTTGCCGATCCCTATCGCGAATCCCATTCCGCCGTTTTTGCTGAACCTTTGCGCGCCGATGCCGTGCCTGCAGCTGAGCCGCGCATGGCGCGTCGGGCTGCTGCTGCGCGCAGTTCGCGCCGCGCCTTGCGTCCGCAGCGCCCGGGCCGTTTTTCCTGGATCGTTTCGCTGGCCCGCCGTCGCGGCATTGCATCCATCATGGCCATCACTTTGGTCGGCGGCGCGATTGCAGCCGGTGCCGTGCGCGGTGGCCAATATGATCTCTTCGTCGCCGAATTCGGCACGCTCCCCGATTTGGCAGCGCGCGGGCTGGGCATGCAGATCGAAGGCGTCACCATTTCCGGGGCGAAGGAATTGTCGGAGGATGAGATCCTCGCTGCCACCGGCATTACAACGCGCGATTCCCTGCCTTTCCTCGATGCCGCGCAGGTGCGCGAGCGCGTCAAGGAAATCCCGATGGTGCGCGAGGCCAGTGTCCGCAAGCTCTATCCCTCGCGCCTTCTGATCGAAGTCGAAGAGCGTGCGCCCTATGCTCTTTGGCAGGTCAATGGCCAGGTGCAGGTGATTTCCGCCGATGGCATGGCCATCGACCAGCTTGTCGATGATCGCCTGTCGCATATGGCTTTCGTTGTCGGCGAAGACGCCAATCTGCGCGTGCCGGAATATCTGAAAATCCTCGAAAATGCGGGCGATCTGCGCGAGCAGATTCGTGCGGGCGTGCTGATCGCGGGTCGGCGCTGGAACATCAAACTTGAATCGGGTCTCGAGATTAAACTCCCTGAACACGAGCCGGAAAAAGTCTTCGCCAATTTCGCGCTTCATGCGCGCGAGATGCGCATTCTCGACAAGGATCTCCTGTCGATCGATCTGCGCATTGCCGATCGCATGGTCGTTCGCCTGAGTGCGGAGGCCGCTGCTGCGCGCGCCGAAGCGCAGGTCCGCAAGCCCCGCGGCAGAGGAGGGCAGACGTGAAGTCGAACGGGCTTACGCCGCGCATGCGGCCGCTGTCGGCGCGCAAGAGCGCCATTCTTTCCGTCCTCGATGTCGGCACGTCGAAGGTTGCCTGCCTTATTGCGCGCCTCATGCCGGCGGAAGCTTCCGATACTTTGCGCGGCCGCACGCATCGCTGCCGCATTCTGGGCATTGGCCATCAGCGTTCGCGCGGCATCAAGGCCGGCGCGGTCATCGATATGGAAGAGGCGGAAAACGCCATTCGCCTGGCGGTGGATGCGGCCGAGCGCATGGCCGGCGTCCAGGTCGAGAGCGTCATCGTCAATCTGTCGGGTGGCCGGCTGGGCTCCCAGATCTATCACGCCAAAGTGCCGATTGGCGGCAAGGCCGTGCTGGACCAGGACATTCAGCGGGCGCTTCAGGCGGCTGCCTCGCGCACCGAACAGCAGGGGCGGGCGCTGCTCCATTCCCTGCCGACGGGCTTTGCGCTCGATTCCACACGCGGCATTCGCGATCCCAAGGGCATGATCGGCGACGATCTGGGCGCCGATCTGCATGTCGTGTCCTGCGATACGGCGGCAGCGCGCAATCTCATGCTGGCCATCGAGCGTTGCCATCTCAATATCGAGGCCATGGTTGCCACCCCTTATGCTGCGGGACTCTCGGCGCTGGTCGATGATGAGGCGGAAATGGGCGCGGCGCTGATCGATATTGGCGGCGGCACGACATCCATCGGCGTTTTCTCCGGCGGCCATCTCACCCATGTCGATGCGATTGCGGTGGGCGGCAATCATGTGACCATGGATATTGCGCGCGGCCTGACCATCCGGCTGTCCGATGCCGAGCGTCTGAAGACCCTGTACGGATCTTGCATTTCATCGCCTTCCGACGATCGCGAGACGATTTCTGTTGCGCAGGTCGGCGAAGACGGCGAGCATCCGATTCACGTGCCGAAATCGCATCTTGTGCGAATCATAAGGCCGCGTGTCGAGGAAATCCTCGAGCTGGTCCGCGACCGCCTGCAGACTGCAGGCTTTGGTCCGCAGGCCGGCCGACGTCTCGTCCTGACGGGCGGGGGAGCGCAATTGACCGGTCTGCCGGAAGCTGCGCGCAGGATTATCTCAAATCAGGTGCGTATCGGTCGTCCTTTAGGTATTCAAGGACTGCCCGAATCAGCAAAGAGCCCCGCCTTCTCGGCGGCGGTGGGGCTTCTGGTCTATCCGCAGGTGGCAGGTATCGAACATTTCGAGCCCCGGCGGAGAGTCGTGATGCAGGCGACGGGTACAGACGGATACATGTCCCGAATGGGACGTTGGCTCCGCGAGAGTTTCTGAAGCGTTCAAGAGCGTAATCAACCTTCGGGCGACAGGTGCGGCGCGGCGGCCAATCCGGGAGTCCGGCAAAACACACATGCGGGGCGGCATTCGCCCATCAGTCGAGAGGCCAGACGATGACGATCAATCTCAAAGCTCCCGAGTTGCGGGAACTCAAGCCCCGCATCATGGTGGCAGGCGTCGGTGGCGCCGGGGGCAATGCAGTCAACAACATGATTGTGTCCGGCCTTGTCGGCGTGGACTTCATTGTTGCCAATACGGATGCGCAGGCGCTCACCGCGTCCAAGGCGGATCGCATCATCCAGATGGGCCTGCAGGTCACTGAGGGCCTTGGCGCAGGTTCGCAGCCGGAAGTCGGCCGCGCCGCCGCTGAAGAAGCGATGGAAGAAATCCGCGATCATCTGGCTGGCGCGCATATGGTGTTCGTCACCGCCGGCATGGGCGGTGGCACCGGCACAGGTGCAGCTCCCGTCATCGCGCGCATGGCCCGCGAAATGGGCATTCTTACCGTTGGCGTCGTGACCAAGCCCTTCCAGTTCGAGGGCATGCGTCGCATGCGCATTGCCGAGACCGGCATTTCGGAATTGCAGAAGGCGGTCGATACGCTGATCGTCATTCCCAACCAGAATCTCTTCCGCGTCGCGAATGAAAAGACCACTTTCGCCGATGCTTTCGCCATGGCCGATCAGGTGCTCTATTCGGGCGTTGCCTGCATCACCGATCTGATGGTGAAGGAAGGTCTCATCAATCTCGACTTCGCCGACGTGCGCGCCATCATGCGCGAAATGGGCAAAGCGATGATGGGCACGGGCGAAGCCTCCGGCGAGCGCCGCGCCATTCTCGCGGCGGAAGCGGCCATCGCCAATCCGCTGCTCGATGAAGTCTCGATGAAGGGCGCACGCGGCCTGCTCATCTCGATCACGGGCGGCAACGATCTGACGCTTTATGAAGTCGATGAGGCCGCCAGCCGCATCCGTCAGGAAGTGGACGAAGACGCCAATATCATTCTCGGCGCGACATTCGATTCCTCGCTCGATGGAATTGTCCGCGTGTCGGTTGTTGCCACCGGCATCGACCAGCCGGCGCAGATGCGCGAATTCACCGCCACCGAAAACCGCCTCGCGGAAGTCACCGAGCGTCTGCGCAACCAGACGCAGGCGCGCGGCATCCAGCAGCCGGTGTCGACCGGCGCGGGTGCGATTGCAGCAGCTCCTGCAGCTGCGCCCATCTACCAGATGGAAGCGCCGGTCGCGGCTCCCGCTCCGGCTCCGGTTGAGGCGCCCCTGTTTGCCGCAGCGCCTGCTCCCGCACCTGCGCCAATGCCCCAGCCTGCGCCCATCGCCGTGCCCAATGGCGTGGAATTGCAGCCGGTTGCGCCCAAGCCCGCGTATCAGGCCGCTTACCTGCCGCCGGTGCAGGAACAGCCGCGCCAGCAGATGGAATATCAGCAGCCCGGCCCGTTCATTCCCCCGGTCGCCGAACAGCCTCTGCGCCCCCAGCGCATGCCGACCATCGATGACCTGCCGCGTCCGGGACAGGATTTGCTGCGCGCCCAGGGCGAACCCCAGCAGGACAGCCGCCGCCGCTCGCTGTTCGACCGTCTGATCGGCCTCGGCCGCCAGGAAGACGCGCCACCCGCGCCGCGCCAGACCGCTCCGGTGGCCCCGCCCCCGCAGCAGGCCTATGCCCCACGAGCGCCACAAGCGCCCGCCCCGGTGCATCAGGAATATGGCAAGCGTCCGATGGCGCCAGGCGCTCCGCGCCCGGCCCAGGGCGGCCTCGATCAGCATGGTCGCCCGCCGGCGCCCCAGCGTTCCATCGAGGAAGACCAGCTCGAAATTCCGGCCTTCCTGCGCCGTCAGTCGAACTGATCCAAACCTTTATAAAACATTAAGAAAACAGCGCGCCCGCACCTCTCCAGGTGCGGGCGTTTCTCGTTGATTCGCAATGGTTTATGTCAAGTAAGCGCAGCCCGATAAGTGGGCTTTCCCCCTGTTACAGTAAGTAATGATTGGTGATTTGGTTGAAGCCGGGGCTGAGCGTATTTTGCCCTCGTACCGGTCCGGCGTGAGCCTTGCCGGTGCGGTGTTTCAGATCCTCATTCGAGGGTCGTCAGGTTGGCCTGCCTGGCCAGGACGAGCTGCCGGAAGATGGGCTGCAAAGCGGCCAAAAACAGACAGTTTATGACCAGGATGAGGCAATCGCCCGGAGTGCAATGCGCCCGCAGCGATCAAGAGAGTGGAAAAGATATGAAGCCGGGACATCAGACGACATTGCGCAGCCGCATCGCCCTGAATGGGGCAGGCGTGCATTCAAACGCACCGGTTCGTCTCGTCCTGCATCCCGCAGAGGCCAATCATGGCGTGACTTTCCTGCGCACCGGCTTGCCGGGCGGTCGCGAGCGCCTGATCGAAGCGCTCTGGTCGAATGTCTCCATGACCGAATTATGCACGGTGATCGGCGATCCGGCTGATGCCAGCGTCTCCACGGTCGAACATCTGCTTGCCGCCATTGCCGCGCTCGGCCTCGACAATTGCACCATTGAGATCGATGGCCCGGAAGTGCCGATCATGGATGGCTCTTCTGCCGAATTCGTTGCGGCCATCCGCAAGGCCGGCATTGTCGAACTCGATGCGCCGCGCCGCTATCTCAAAATTCTGAAGCCGGTGCGCGTTGAGCATGGCCGCGCCTTTTCCGAGCTGCGTCCGGCCGATTCCGGCTTCCGGCTTGAGGTCGAAATCGATTTCGAAACCGGCATGATCGGCCGCCAGAAAAAGGTCATCGATCTTGATGGTCGCGTCTTCGAGCGCGATCTTGCCCGCGCCCGCACCTTCGGCTTCCTGCGCGATGTCGAGCGCCTCTGGAAGGCGGGCTTTGCGCTTGGCGCGTCGCTCGAAAACACTGTTGCTCTGGACGAAGAGCGCGTGCTCAACCCCGAAGGCCTGCGTTGGCCCGACGAATTCGTCCGCCACAAGACGCTGGATGCTGTTGGCGATCTGGCTCTGGCCGGCGCCCCGATCATCGGCACCTACCGGTCCTATTGCGGCGGCCACAAGATGAATGTGGCGGTGCTTGCGGCCCTGTTTGCCGACAAGACGGCGTTTGAATTCATTGAACTGGCCGGCGCGCGGCGCGAAGGCGCCCGTTCTGACCTGCGCATTGCGCAGCCGGTCTACGCCCCTGTCCGCAGCTGAGGCCGGATCCATCGACCTGGCTTGGACCGGGCTTTTGCCCTGCCATATTCCTGCCCACGGGATAGGGTCATCTCTACAGTGGCGGAGCGCAGTCTTTTAGGGTAAACAGCGCAAACGTCACAGCCGCGGAACAAAAGTTCCGCCGTCCATCGAGCTTCGAGGCATGATGTCCGATTTCCGCGCGTCCCATTCGCTGATCCGCCGGGCCGAGGCCCAATTTCGTTCGGGCATTATCCGCTGTCTTGCCGTCTCGCTGGTGGTCTTGCCGCTGGCCGGTTGTTCGAGCGTGAGTTCGCTCAATCCGTTCGGTGGCGAAAAATACGAAACCAAACTTCTCCCCGATGTGCCGGCCGAAGAGATTTACGATCAGGGTCTGGCGCGGCTGCAGCGGCGCGACAGCGAGGGGGCGGCGAAAAAATTCGCCGAGCTGGAAAAGCAATATCCCTATTCGCAATGGTCGCGAAAAGGTCTGCTGATGCAGGTCTATTCCTTCTATGAAGGCGGCCAGTACGACGATGCCGTCGTCCATGCCAATCGCTATATCGGCCTTTATCCTTCAAGCCCCGAGGCAGCTTATGCGGCCTATCTGATGGGCATGTCCTATTACAAGCAGATCCCCGACATTTCGCGCGATCAGGAAAATGCTGAAAAGGCTCTGCTGGCCTTTACCGCTCTCGTGCAGAAATATCCGAAGTCGGAATATGTCGAGGATGCGAAATTCAAAATCCAGGTGACGCGCGATCAGCTGGCCGGCAAGGAAATGTCGGTCGGCCGCTATTATCTCTCGCGCAAGAATTACACGGCGGCGGTCAATCGCTTCCGCGAAGTTCTGGGCAAGTATCAAACAACGCGCCACTCGGAAGAAGCACTCTTCCGCCTGACCGAAGCCTATCTGGCACTCGGCATTACGCATGAAGCGCAGACGGCGGCCGCCGTGCTCGGGCATAACTTCCCCGACAGCACCTGGTACAATGATGCGTTCAAGCTGCTGGCTGGTGGCGGTCTGAAGCCGCAGGAGAATAAAAACTCCTGGATTTCGCGCGCCTTCACCAGAGTGCTCGGCTAAGAGGGGCCGGGCGACGCTCATGCTCGTCCAGCTCTCCATTCGCGACATCGTCCTGATCGATCGCCTCGATCTCGAATTCGGTCGGGGACTGACAGTTCTCACCGGCGAGACGGGCGCCGGAAAATCCATTCTGCTCGATGCCTGCGCTCTGGCGCTTGGCGGGCGCGGCGATGGTTCGCTCGTGCGCTCGGGCGAAGCACAGGGCCAGGTGACGGCCGTTTTTGATCTGCCTGCCGATCATGCTGCGCGCCTTTTGGCTGCGGCGCAGGATATTGAAACCGACGGCGACCTCATCCTGCGCCGTGTGCAAATGGCAGACGGGCGCACGCGCGCTTTCGTCAACGATCAGCCAGTCAGTGTGCAGGCCTTGCGCACCATTGCTGCCCCGCTTGTCGAGATTCACGGCCAGCATGACGATCGTGCGCTTGTCGATCCGGCCATGCATCGCGCTTTGCTCGATGCATTTGGTGGACTTGGCAAACAGGTCGAGGCGGTGCGTGCTGCCCATGGCGCATGGAAAGCCGCGCGTGCAGAACTTGCGCAGGAAGAAGAGCGCATTGCGCGCGTGCGGGCGGATGGCGATTATCTGCGCCATGCGCATGAAGAACTCACCAAACTTTCGCCGCGCGAAAAGGAAGAGGAAGAACTCGCCACCAAGCGCACGGCGATGATGCAGGCGGAAAAAGTCACAAGCGAATTGCGCGATGCCAATAATTCGCTGTCAGGCGAACATTCGCCGATCTCCGCACTCTCCGCCGTCATGCGCCGGCTTGAGCGGCGCGCCGCGCAGGCCCCCGATCTGATCGAGCCTTCAGTCAAGGCGCTCTCGGCCGCGCTCGATTCACTCGATGTCGCGGCCCAAACTGTCGATCAGGCCTTGCGCGATGCGCGCTATGATCCGCGTGAACTGGAGCAGGTCGAAGAGCGCCTCTTTGCTTTGCGCGCAGCCTCGCGAAAATACAATGTTCCAGCCGATGGCTTGGCCGCACTTGCCGTGCGTTTTGCCCAGGATCTCGCCGCGCTCGATGCGGGCGAAGCCAATCTCGTAAAACTCGCCAAAGCAGTCGATGCCGCCGCCAAGCAATATGATGCAGGCGCTGCGGCTTTGTCGAAAGCGCGCGCGACGACGGCTAAATCGCTCGATAAATCGGTCAATGCAGAACTTGCGCCGCTCAAGCTTGAGCGCGCCGTCTTTACCGCCCAGATCGAGACCGATGCGAAAGAGGCGGGGCCCGATGGCATCGATCGCATCGAATTTTGGGTGCAGACCAATCCCGGCACGCGGGCCGGCCCGATGATGAAAGTGGCCTCGGGTGGCGAACTTGCTCGCTTCATGCTGGCGCTGAAAGTTGTGCTTGCCGATCGCGGTTCGGCACCGACGCTTGTTTTTGATGAAATCGATACAGGTGTCGGCGGTGCCGTCGCGGATGCGATCGGTCAGCGTCTCGCACGCCTGTCATCAAAAGTGCAGGTGCTGGCCGTCACTCACGCGCCGCAGGTGGCTGCGCGCGCTGTGGGTCATCTCAAGATTGCCAAGGGCGAGACCGGCAAGGGCAAGAGAATTGCTACACGCGTCGAGCCGCTCGTCGATGGCGCGCGTCAGGAAGAAATCGCCCGCATGCTGGCCGGCGCCACCATCACCGACGAAGCACGCGCAGCCGCCGGCAAATTGCTCCAGGGCGCGGGTTAGCGCGCGATCAGCATGAGACCTTTATCGACCAGTGCAGACCATTTCTTGCCGCGCGCACGGGCATTGTCGATGGCATCGTCCAGCTGTCCGGGATCGGTTGTTTCCAGCGCTTTCATCAGTTCAGCGGCTTGTACGAGATCTTTGCTGCGCTTCGGATCGCCGACGGGCCGCAATTGCGCGACGATCATCTTGTGCACACTGTAGCGTGCAGGCGTGGGCACACGGATGAGAACGCCATCCTGCCACGCAAGGGCAGCCTCGATATTGTCTTCGATGAGATAGTCCATATAGGTCAGGGCTTCCGCCGAAATACCAAGACTCTTCATGGGCTGGATCGAAGACGGACCTCGGCGCGCCACGGTCAGAAACTCGACAATCAGCCCCGTGGGAGATCGGAACCGGCTCGGAGGTACAGACATTCGATCGGGTTCGAGCGTCGCCTCGCCGCGCGCGAGAATGGAAGGCAGCGACACAGCCTGCGGCAAGGCGGTGACCACGAGCGGCATGACGCCGAGGTCGATGTCATTGGTTGCCAGCGCTGAGGCCGTCAAATGCTGACCAAGCAAGAGCGGGTAAGTTCCATAGGCGAGTGTGCCGACAAGAACGAGACGGTTTTGCGCGAACAAATTTTCGCGCGACAGAGCATCCAGCACACGGCAGACAGCGGGAGCGGGGGCGGATATGCCGGCGCTGCGCAGCATGGCCACCAGTTTCCGGCGCTCTTTCGCGCGGGCTGCAGATTGGCGGACAGCCGCAGCCTCGTTGCGCGCATTCGTGTCGCTGGCCGGGCCGATATAGCGTTGACGGCGCATGCTGCCATGTCGTTCGGTCGCGTAGAGATGCGGTGCGCCATCCACCATGCGCTGCGTGACGGAGCCCGCCATCGGATCGCGCCCGCCCAGCCGCAGCTGTTGCATGAGTTCGGCATAGAGCGTTTGAATGGCGAGCGAGATGGGCAGCATGCCTAACTATATACATAAAAACGAAAGTGTATATAGTGAGTAGGCCGCTTCTTCTCCCTCCCCCTTGAGGAGAGGGCCGACCCGCCGAAGGCGAGCGGGGTGGGGGTTTTGCAACCTTTCATCGTCATTGCGAGGAGCCGCAGGCGACGCGGCAAGCCATCTTTTGGCTCGTGTGATCTCTGGATGGCTTTGCTTTGCTCGCAATGACGGGCGGTGGGAGAGATCGCGCGACCCCCACCCCTAGCCCCTCCCCTCAAGGGGGAGGGGGATCAGGTTGCGCGCTGCCTTCGGCTTCGCTCGCAATGACGAATGTCAGGATTTCGTCGCGACCCGCCGCATGCGCAAAGTCACTTCGCCCACTTTCACGCCGAGCTTCGACACCACAGCGCGGTTGAGCACGCTGCCGTCGGGCTCATAGCCCAAAACGTCATCGAATGTGAGCGCGATGGAGGAATTTTTCGTCTTCACATCGGCTTTGTAGGTGAGGCGGAAGAAGGGCCCGTCGATCAGGCCTTTGGCATCGCCGATCACATCTTCCCGCGTGCCGGTATAGGTCGTTGGCCCGGTCTTGGTCAGCACCCAGGTTTTGCGGTCACGCTCGCCGTCCGAGAACAGGAAATCCTCGACCAGCGTCAGTTTCTGTCCATCGAATGTGCCGCGGATCTTGGCTGTCAGGCCACGGCGGCTGCCGTCAATCGTGTTGACGAATTCGCCTTCGGCAAAGGTCTGGCCGACGAAAAATTTTTCCGGAACGAAAGCTTTGCGGGAGGCTGCCCCATCGAGTGCGGGAGGCGTGGCGCAGGCGGCGAGCAGCAGCAGGCTGGAGAGTGCAAGACCGCGGAAAAACATGGCTGACCTCTTTTGCGGGCGAATCATAAAGTCTACGTGGGGATAGAACGCCTGGTTCAGGCAAACAGCCATGCGCCGGATCGACAAAAGCGTGATCTGGCCGCAGATTGGCCGAAATGATTCTCATTTTGTTCCGCTTTGGTCTATAGGCCTCGGCGAGCAGGAAAGAGCCCGTGTCAGACCCGTTCAGTCTTGAATTTGCCGAAGATCCGCCGCGCCGCGACGACGACCTGAGCTATACGCCCAAGGCCGGCGGGCTGGCTGCGCGCGCGCAGGCGGCCGTGGCGCGCCAGGTCGATTATCTTTCCGTGCTCAACCCCGAACAGCGCGCAGCGGTGGAAGCCATTGACGGCCCCGTTCTCGTGCTCGCTGGCGCAGGCACGGGCAAGACGCGCGTTCTCACCACCCGCATCGCGCATATTCTGGCCACAGGCCGCGCCCGCGCGCATGAAATTCTCGCCGTGACTTTCACCAATAAAGCGGCGCGCGAAATGAAGGAGCGCATCGGCGCGCTTGCCGGGCCGGCGGGCGAGGGCATGCCCTGGCTCGGCACGTTCCATTCGATCTCGACGAAAATTCTGCGCCGCCATGCCGAGCTTGTCGGGCTGAAATCGCAATTCACCATTCTCGACACGGACGATCAGATCCGTCTGATGAAACAGGTGATCAAGGCAGAAAATATCGACGAGAAGCGCTGGCCCGCGCGCCAGCTCGCCCATCAGATCGATAGCTGGAAAAATCGTGGGCTTGATCCCGCGCGTGTGCCGCCGGGCGAGGCAGCGGCTTTTGCCAATGGCAAGGGCGCAGAACTTTATGCGCTCTATCAGGCCCGCCTGAAAACGCTGAATGCGGCCGATTTCGGCGATCTTCTGCTGGAGGCCGTGCGGCTCTTTCGCGAACATCCCGATGTGCTGCGCCAATATCAGGAGCGCTTCCGCTACATTCTCGTCGACGAATATCAGGATACGAATACGATCCAATATTTGTGGCTGCGCTTATTGGCGCAGGGCGGTGGCGATGCCGCGCGCCACAATGTCTGCTGCGTGGGCGATGACGATCAGTCGATCTATGGCTGGCGCGGCGCAGAGGTCGACAATATCCTGCGCTTTGAAAAGGATTTTCCCGGCGCGATCGTTGTGCGGCTGGAGCGCAATTATCGCTCGACAGGGCATATTCTCGTCGCTGCCGCGCATCTGATTTCCCATAATGAAGGCCGGCTCGGCAAGACGCTCTTCACCGATGGTGAGGATGGCGAAAAGCCCACCGTCACCGGCGTGTGGGATTCGGAAGAAGAAGCACGCACGATCGGCGAAGAGATCGAGCAATTGCAGCGCAAGGGCCAATCGCTCGAAGAAGTCGCCATTCTTGTCCGCGCCTCTTTCCAGATGCGCGAATTCGAAGAGCGTTTCATCACGCTGGGTCTGCCCTATCGCGTCATCGGCGGTCCGCGTTTTTATGAGCGCGCGGAAATCCGCGATGCTTTGGCCTATCTGCGCTGTGTCGCCCAACCCGCCGACGATCTCGCCTTTGAGCGCATTGCCAATGTGCCCAAGCGCGGCCTTGGCGATGCGACCTTGCAGCAATTGCATGATTATGCGCGGCGCCAGAATATTCCCATGCTGCAGGCGGCGCGCGTTCTGTCCGAGACAGATGAGATGAAGCCCAAGCCGCGCCAGACTTTGCGCGATCTGACGGCTGCTTTCGCCCGCTGGTCTTCGCTGATCGGGGCCATGCCGCATCACGAAATCGCCGAAATGATTCTGGAAGAATCCGGCTATACCGACATGTGGCAGAAGGATCGCACGGCGGAAGCGGCGGGACGGCTTGAAAATCTGAAAGAGCTCGTCCGCTCGATGGAAGAATTCCCCGATATGGCGGCCTTTCTCGAACATGTGTCGCTTGTCATGGATGCCGATTCCAAGGGCGGGACTGAAAAAGTCTCGATCATGACTTTGCATGCCGCCAAGGGGCTCGAATTCGAGAGCGTGTTTCTGCCCGCTTGGGAAGAAGGGCTTTTCCCGCACCAGCGCTCGCTCGATGATAATGGCCGCGCCGGGCTGGAAGAAGAGCGCCGTCTCGCCTATGTCGGCATTACGCGTGCCAAGCGCCGCGCCAAAATCTATTTCGCCACCAACCGGCGCATTCACGGCCTTTGGCAGACGACGATTCCCTCGCGCTTTCTCGATGAACTTCCTGCTGCTCATGTCGATGTGGTGGAGGCGCCGGGCGGCAATTATGGCGGCTATGCGCAATCGCGTTTTGCGGCCATGCATACTTATGAATCCTCCTATTCGACGCCGGGCTGGCAGCGCGCGCAAAGCCGACGCACGGATCCCAAAAGTGGCGGCGGCTTTCAGGAACGCGCGCGCGAATGGGGCGGCGCCAGTCGCAAGCCCACCATGATCGAAGGCGAGCTTGTCGCAAAATCCTCGACGGTCTCCGGCTTTACAAAGGGCAGCCGCGTGTTCCATCTGAAATTCGGCAATGGCACGGTCGCGCTGGTCGATGGCAACAAGCTGACGGTGGAATTCGACAAGGCCGGCCGCAAAATGGTTTTGGAGAATTTCGTTCAGGCCGTGTGAGTGAAGCAGCTCATCGTCAGCTCGTCATTGCGAGCGCGCGCAAGCAATCCAGAACCCCCACACGCATGATGGATTGCTTCGTCGCTTACGCTCCTCGCAATGACGGCTGTAGGCCTCTCAAGCAGCGCGCGCGTCAGTTGCAGCACCGGGCGGCGGCACGGCGATGACGAGGATCGTCTCGCGCCAGAGTTCAGCCAGATTGGGGTCGGTACGCAGCGCGGAAAGTTCACGCCGCTGTGGAATGGCATGTCCGTCTTCCACCATGCTTTCAGTCCAGCCAGCCAGCGCTTCAGCGGCCATTGTGAAAACATCGTCAATCGTGTCGGCTGCCGAAAAGCAGCCAGGCGCATCCGGGAAGACAATCCCGTAGGCGCTGTCGGCATCTTTCGAAACAAGTCCGATATAAGGTTTCACGGCGTCGTGCCTCATAGCCAGCCTGCCTGTTTATAGATCGCGCGCAAGCGTCCGTCACCGTCGCGTGCAGCTCGCTTTTGCCGGCGTGCAGGCGATCCCCGGCGTCGAGCAATGGGTGGCGGCGTCCGGCTTTTCCCGTATGCAGATCTGGCAGCTGTCGGTCCATTCCAGGCAGGTCTTGTCGGTATCGCCGAAGCGCGAGACATGGGGCTCGTCTTGTGGGGGCAGGGCGGGCGCCTTGGGCGCATCGGCCAGAGCCGGGGCGGCGAGAAGAAGCAGCGCAGCGAAGCTTTTGATCATGCTCTGGAGCATAGGCGGCTGTCGTGCTAATCGAAAGCCATGCTGGAAGGTCTCCCCCCCAATAATGCCGCCCATATGCTCCGCCTGATTACGGAGGAGGAGCCGGCGCGCGCCATTGCCGATCTCATCGTCGAAATGTTCGACCCCACCGAGACGGCGGCCTCCGCCTTCGAGCTTGAGCCCAATATGCGCGACTGGAACCCGAGCCTCGGGCCCTGGGTGGTGGAAGCCTATTTCGCCGACGAACCCGACCCCGATTATTTGCGCGAGCTTGTGGCCAGTATTGCAGGCGCAGAGGTTGCCGCGCGTGTCGAATTCGATCGCGTGGCCGAACAGGATTGGGTGAAGAACGCGCTTGAGGGGCTTGTACCGGTGCGTGCCGGCCGCTTTCTCGTTCATGGTTCGCATGATCGCAATCGCGCGCGCAATCATGAGATTGCGCTGGAGATCGAGGCGGCGCTCGCCTTCGGCACGGGCCATCACGGCACGACGCGCGGCTGCCTTTTGATGCTCGATCAGGTTTTGAAACAGCGCCGCCCGCGCAATATTCTCGATGTCGGCACGGGCACGGGCGTGCTGGCTTTGGCGGCTGCACGGTCTTTGCGCATGAAAGTCGCTGCCGGCGATATCGATCCCATATCGGTTGAGGCGACGCGCGCCAATGCGCGCATCAATGGCGCCACGCCATGGATACGCCCCGTCACGGCGCGCGGTACGCAGCATCCCGATTTGCGCAATGGCGGGCCATACGATCTGATCTTTGCCAATATTCTCTCAAAACCCTTGCGCATGCTGGCGCCTGAAATTGCGCGTCTCTGCGACACCGGCGGCGAGCTGATCCTCTCGGGCCTTTTATATCGCGATGTGCCGGGCGTGCTCTCGGCCTATGCCGCGCAGGGTTTTGCGCTCAAGCGCAAACTCCATCTGGAAGGCTGGGCGACTTTGTTGATGGCGCGCGGCGGCGCAGCGCCCCGTCCTTGGTAAAAAACATGTTTGAAACCCGTTTCCAGACATTTTCCGAACATGCCGATCCCTCGCATGGCAAGGCGCGAATTGCCGCTTTGCGCAAGGAGCTGCGCGCGAATGGGCTTGATGGATTCATCGTGCCGCGTTCCGATGAACAGCAAAATGAATATGTGCCGCCATGTGCGGAACGTCTCGCCTGGCTCACCGGCTTTACCGGTTCTGCCGGCACGGCGATTGTTTTGCTGGGCAAGGCCGCTGTTTTTGTCGATGGGCGTTATACGCTGCAAATTGGCGAGCAGGTGGATGTGAAAATTTTCACCCCCGTCGCCATTGCCGAAACGAGCCCCGAAAAATGGCTGGAGCAACACGCCGCCAAGGGCGCGCGCATCGGCTACGATCCGGCCTTGCACACTGTGGCGCAAGTCAAACGTCTGTCTGGGGCTGCCGCACGCGCCGGTGCCGAGCTTGTTTCGCTTCAGGCCAATCCGCTGGATTGCGTCTGGGCCGATCGTCCGGCTGTGCCGCTTGCGCCAGTGCGCCTGCATCCGAAAAAATTTGCCGGCGAAGAGGCAAGCCGGAAACTGGCGCGGATCGGGAAAAAGCTGGACGGCGTCAACGGGCTTGTCGTCAGCGATCCCCATGCCGTGGCCTGGGCCTTTAACATTCGCGGCCAGGATGTGCAGCATACGCCGCTGCCGCTTTCCTTTGCGCTGATTTTCAAGGATCGCAAGCCGCGCCTTTATGTCGATTCTCGCAAGCTCGATGCAAAGACGGGCGCGGCGCTGACGAAAATTTCCATTCTGTGCGAGCCTGATCAACTTGCAGAGGATTTGCGCGCGGCTGGCGAAGAAGGCCTGACGCTGCGTTTTGATTCTGCCACGGCATCTGAAAAAATTGTCCGTGCACTTGAGGCCGCAGGCGGCGTGGCCGATGTCGGGCTTGATCCGATTGCGCTGATGAAGGCGCGCAAAAATGCGGCTGAACTGGAAGGTGCGCGCGCCGCCCATTTGCGCGATGGCGTCGCCATGGTGCGCTTTCTGGCATGGCTGTCCGAGAAAGCCCCTTCAGGGCGTCTCACCGAGATCGAATCTGTCGCCGCGCTTGAAACTTTTCGGCGCGAAACAGGCGCCTTGAAGGATGTGTCCTTCCCGACCATTTCAGGCGCCGGGCCCAATGGGGCGATTGTTCATTATCGTGTCAGCGAGAAAACCAACCGGCGGATCGGCAAGGGTTTCTTTCTGATCGATTCCGGCGCGCAATATGAGGATGGCACGACCGATATCACGCGCACGATCTGCATCGGCAAAGCCTCGGCGCAGATGCGCGATCATTATACGCGCGTGCTGAAAGGCCATATTGCCATTGCGCGTGTCGCTTTTCCAAAAGGCGTGAGCGGCGCGCAGCTGGATACGCTGGCCCGCGCCTCGCTCTGGGAAGCAGGGCTCGATTTCGATCATGGCACGGGCCATGGCGTCGGCTCTTATCTTTCGGTGCATGAAGGGCCGCAGCGCATTTCGAAAGTCAGTTCGGTGGCGCTGGAGCCGGGCATGATCCTGTCGAACGAGCCCGGCTATTACAAGCCGGGCGCTTACGGCATCCGGCTTGAAAATCTCGTTGTCGTCAAAGAGGCCGCGATCAAGGGCGCCGAGCGCGACATGCTCGATTTCGAAACATTGACGCTCGCACCCTTCGATACATCATGCCTTGAGCGGCTGCTGCTCAACCGTTTCGAAGTCGCCTGGATCAACGATTATCATGCGCGTGTGCGCGCTGCTTTGTCGCCCCATCTCGATCGCAAGACGCGCGCTTGGCTGAACAAGGCGACGGCGAAGGTTTAGTGCCGTCATTGCGCGCGGAGCGCCGGGCGTTCCTTCAAGCCTTGTTGTTTTGTTCTTTCAGAATCGTTTTGATCGCGTGCTCGAGCCTGTCCGAGCTGCCCGAAATAATATCCCAGAGAATAAATTCGCTGACGCGCTGATATTCGTGGCGCAGCTTGTTGCCAATTGCACGAATGGCATGCCATGGCGTTGCCTATAGAACGCGAATGGCTTGTTGCTCGATTTGTGTGCGCATCATTGGGTGAAGCGCATCATGCGTCCCAAGCTGCACATTGAGGCCTAATTCATGTGCGAGCAGTGACTCCAGTTCGACCAGCTCGACAAATCCGAAAAGCTCCGGGTCGAAATCGACAAAAACATCGAGGTCGCTGGTTGCATGCTCGTCACCGCGGGCGCGCGACCCGTAAATGTAAAGCGCCGTCGCGCCGAAGGCTCTGACAGCCTCGGCATTGGCACGGATGCGTTCGATAATGTCCTGACGACCCATAGCAAGATGCTCCACGGGGAACAGAATAAACCAGACAGAAAGGATCATCCAGTCTGGATTTGAGCCTTTGGGGGCGAGGGCTAACCCGCTACCCGCGCCAGCCATTCGTCTTCGCTGATCACTTCAATGCCAAGCTCGCTGGCCTTGTCGAGTTTGGAGCCTGCGCCCGGTCCTGCCACGACAAGATCGGTTTTTTTCGACACCGAGCCCGAGACTTTTGCGCCCAACCTCTCGGCCTGCGCCTTGGCTTCCTCGCGCGTCATGCGCTCCAGCGATCCGGTGAAGACAATCGTCTTGCCGGCAACCGGCGATGCGGTCTGCACCGCTTCCATCGGCTCGGGCGTCACTTGTGCGAGCAAGGCGTCGAGCTGGTCTTCATTGTGTTTTTCGACAAAAAATTCCGCGACCGCCTCGGCCACCACTTCGCCGATGCCCTCAATGGCATTGAGTTCCGCGCGCGCCTCAGAGGCTGGATCGCTGGCTTTGCGCGCCACTTCGCGCAAAGCCTCGAATGTGCCGAAATGGCGGGCGAGGCGGCGCGCATTGGTTTCGCCGACATGGCGGATGCCCAGCGCAAAGATGAAACGGTTCACCGCCACATTGCGCCGCGCATCGATGGCGGCGAAAATATTGCGCACCGAGGTTTCGCCAAAACCTTCGCGATCCTTCAGCTTTTTGAGCGCGCGGCGGTCGCGTTCTTCCAAAGTGAAAATATCGGCCGGCGACATGACGAGCCCCTCCGTATGGAAGAGTTCGATCTGCCTGTCGCCGAGCCCCTCGATATCGAGCGCATTGCGTGAGCAGAAATGTTTCAGCCGCTCCACTGCCTGCGCCGGGCAGATCAGCCCGCCCGTGCAGCGGCGCACGGCATCGGCCTCGCCTTTGGCATCCACTTCGCGCACGGCGGCCGAGCCGCAGGCCGGGCAGATATGGGGGAAGGCATAGTGCTTTGCATGTGCAGGCCGCTTGTCCGGCACATGTCCCAGCACTTGCGGGATGACATCGCCGGCGCGCTGGATGATCACTGTGTCGCCGATGCGCACATCCTTGCGCGCGATCTCATCTTCATTGTGAAGCGTGGCATTGGACACGACGACGCCGCCAACCGTGACGGGTTCGAGCTTTGCAACGGGCGTCAGCGCGCCGGTGCGCCCGACCTGTATTTCAATGTCGCGCAGAATGGTGGTGGCTTTTTCAGCGGCGAATTTATGCGCGGTCGCCCAGCGCGGCGCGCGCGAGACGAAACCGAGGCGGCGCTGATAATCGAGATCGTCGACCTTGTAGACAACGCCATCTATGTCATAGGGCAAAGCAGCGCGCTGCTCTTCGATGGCGCGCCAATGCGCGATCAACTCATCTGCCGAATGGCAAAGTTTCGTCAGCGGATTGGTGCGAAACCCGAAGCTGGCCAGCGCATCGATCATGCCCGCTTGCGTATCGGCGGGCATATTGCTCACCTCGCCCCAGGCATAAGCGAAGAAATGCAGCGGGCGCTGTGCGGTGATGGCGGGGTCGAGCTGGCGCAGACTGCCGGCAGCAGAATTGCGCGGATTGGCGAAGATGGGCTTGCCCTGCTGCATCTGCCGCTCGTTCAGCGCGGCAAAATCGCCCTTCGTCATGTAGATCTCGCCGCGCAGCTCGCAAATGTCGGGAAAAGTCCCGTGCAGGCGATGGGGCACTTCGGCGATGGTGCGCACATTGGCGGTGACGTCTTCGCCCTCAAAACCATCGCCGCGCGTGGCAGCCTGCACGAGTTCGCCATTCACATAGCGCAAGGAACAGGACAGTCCGTCGATCTTGGGCTCAGCGGTGATCGCCAGCGGCGCATCGGCGCCCAGCCCCAAAAATTTGCGCACGCGCGCCACAAATTCATCCGCCTCTTCGGGCTGGAAAATATTGCCGAGAGACAGCATCGGCACGGCATGCTTGACCTTGGCGAATTTTTCGGACGGCGCGGCACCCACCTTTGGCCGGGCGGTTTCATCCGCCAGTTCGGGAAAACGCGCCTCGAGCGAGTCCATGCGCCGGCGCAAGGCATCATATTCGGCATCTGAAATGACCGGCGCATCCTGCTGGTGGTAGCGAATGTCATGCTCGGCCACTTCGGCGGCCAGGCGTTCATGTTCGGCGCGGGCGTCAGCCAGGCGTGCGGCGCGGCGAATCTGGTCGGGGCTCTGGTTCGTCATAGTTGCAGATGTAGCGCAGGCCCACAGGCTCTTGAAGGGCGGCGGCGCTTCTGTCCACGCGACATGCGCAAAATCGGTTATGATGGGCCAGTCATGACGGCAAAGGCCGGGAATCGATTTTCTTGCGCGACATACTCACCCTTGTGGCCGGGGCGCTCATTCTGGTGCTCACGGCGGCCCTGATCGGGCCCTGGTTCATCGACTGGACCGCTCATCGCGGCTGGGTCGAATCAGAATTGTCGCGCGTGTCGGGCGCGCGGGTCAGGGTGACGGGCGCGGTCGATCTCAAGATTCTCCCCGTGCCGCGGCTGGAGCTGGCCCGCGTCCATGTCAGCGGCGCCCGTGGCGACGGGCCGGTTCTCGATATTGCCGCCGTTCGGCTCGAACTGGCTGCGGCCTCGCTTCTGCGTGGCGAATTGCGCTTTACCGATGCCCTGCTTGAGCGCCCGCAAATGACGCTGGTGCGCCAGCCCGATGGGGCTCTTGTCCTGCCGCGCATGCCGGCCTTTGCCCCCAATGATGTGCAGGTGGAGCGGCTCACCATTCGCGATGGGTCGTTGGCTTTGCGGCGCCCGCAGGAGGCGCAGCCGGTCGTGATCGGCGGCCTCGATTTTCTTGGCGAGGCAAGTTCGCTGATTGGTCCTTTCAAAGGGTCGGGCCAGATCAAAATCGGCAGCGAGCCGGTGAAATGGCGTTTTTCTTCCGCCCAGATCGAGAATGAGCGGCTGCGCGTCAAAATCATCATAGATGAAAGCCCGCTCGCGCCGCGCGCCGATCTCGAAGGCGTTCTGTCTTTTGCCGAGGCGCCCTCAGGCGTTCGGCCTGCCTTTGAAGGCGCCGCTGTCTTTTCCGGCACGGATCAGATTGCGGGTGCGCCGGTTGCCTGGCGGCTGGCCGGTGCGATTGTCACCGATGCATCTGGTGCGCGCATGGATGGCGCGGAAATGCGCGCGGGCGATGAAGAGCGCGCTCTGGCGGCCAGCGGACATGTTTCACTCGGTTTTGGCGAGCGCCCGCATCTCGAGGCGCAATTTGCCGCGCGCCAATTCGATGTCGATCGCCTCTTCGATGTTGGCTTGCGCGGTTCCTTGTCGGCGGGCGAGCGGCTTGTTTCTCTGGCGGCAGCCGCATTGTCTGACAGCAGTTTTTCGGAGAGCCTGCCTTTTCCGGTTCATGTCATCCTGACCTCGCCTGCAGCGGTTTTGGCGGGTGAAACGCTGAGCGATATGCGCGCCGAAGTGCGGCTCGATCCGCAGGCTGCGCCACGGATTGCTTTTGCGGCGCAGGGGCCGGCGCGTTCCGCCATTGCGCTCGATGGATCTGTTGAAACGGGTGCAGCAGCGGCTTTCCGCGGCAAGGTCGATTTGTCGCTGCGCGATGTGGCGCGCTTTTCCGATTGGCTTTCGCTCAGCCTGCCCGATGCAGCGCGGCGCTTGCGCGAATTGCCGTTCCGCATGCTCGATCTGGAGGGCGATGTCGATGTTTCGGCCGCGGGCGCGCTCGGGCGCAGGCTCACTTTGCGTCTCGATCGCTCGGAGGCGCGCGGCACAATGGCTTTTACGCGCGCCACAGGCTCGGAGCCGGCGCGTCTGTTTGCCGATCTTTCTTCCGATGCGCTCGATCTCGATGGCCTTCCCGAATTGAGCGGTCCGGCGCGCTTTGCTGCCGGCATGGATCTCTCCCTCGGGCTTGAAGCGCGTGCCGTGCGGCTTGAGCGTTTTGGCGCAGGCTTTGTCGATGCCGGGCGCATTGGTCTGAAACTGGTCAAGGACGGGCGCAATGTCCGGCTGGAGCGTTTCGCCATTGAAAATATCGGCGGCGCCAATGTCAGCGCCAATGCGCGTTTCGATGAGCGCGAGAGCGTCTTCGAGGCGCGCGTGGATGCAGCCCGCCTTGGCGAATTGGCAGCACTTGTGCAGCGCCTTGCGCCGGGTCCGCTCGCCGATCATTTCGCCCGTCGCGCAACGGCTTTGTCGCCGGCGCGTCTGTCCATCTCAGGGCGTGGACGCGGCGCAGATCTTTTGCAGGACTTGCGCATCGAGGGCACGGTGCGCGGCACACGCATGTCGGCCATCGCACAGCCGGCGGGAGAAACCATCGATGTCAGCCTGAATGCTGAAAATCCCGATGCCATCCTGCTGCTGCGGCAATTGGGCTTCGAGCCTTTGCCTTTGTCGAATCAGGGTGCGGCCAGACTCAATCTGCGCGCGCGCGGTTCTGCAGCAAACGGGTTTGAGACATCCGCGCAATTGAATGCAGCGCGCAGTGAGTTTTTTTATGACGGGCGCATTTCGGGTCCGGTCTCAGGCCTTGAAGCAAAAGGGGCGGCGCGTATGCGCTCGCCTGATCTGGCGCCTTTCCTGCGGCTGATGGCTGTCGTTCTGCCCGATGCAAGTCTTGCTTTGCCAAGTGAGGCCACGGCCGATCTGTCGATGGCACAAGGCCAAATCACGCTTGAGCGTGTGAGCGGCATGATCGGCGGCAGTTTCGTTTCAGCAAATCTGCGCAGCCTTTTGGACGGCGAGAGCCACCGCTTCGACGGCGAGCTAAAGGTCGATCGCATTTCGGCGCAGGCGCTTGCAGCGCTCGCACTTGGTCCCATGCCGGCACCCGCACGCCAAGCAACATGGCCGGAGCAGAAATTCGCGCCGGGTCTCATCGATCCATCGCGCATCGATCTGCGCATTGAAGCGGCGCATTTCGATCTGTCCGAAACCCGCGCAGCGCGCGATGCGCGTTTCGATCTGCGCATCGGGCCGGGACTTGTGGCGATTGAAAAAGCGCAGATGAATTTTGCCGGCGGGCGGCTCGGAGGCCAAATCATTCTGCGTCGCGATGGCGCCACCGCCTCGCTGGCGGGCCATGCAGATCTCGCCGATGTTGCCTGGCTTCTCGGGCCTTTGGATGCGAAGGCGAGCGGGCGTGTCGATTTTACCTCTACCGGGCAATCCCATGCTGCTTTGGCAGCCGGATTGGCGGGCTCTGGCCGTATCGTCCTCGCCAATGCGAAGCTTGCGGGCGCCGATCCGGCGGCCATTGGTCGGCTGATCGATCATGCCGAAGCCAATGGATTGAATATTGAGGAAAGCGATCTGCGCGCGCGGCTTCTGCGCGAATGGGAGCGCGCGCCGTTGGCTTTGCCGCAACAGTCCTATGAGCTTGCCATGGCTGCGGGCATGTTGCGTCTGGCGCCCGAAGGCGAGGCTGTGACGCGTTTCAATCTTTCCTATGACATGCGCAATCTTGCGGCAGGCCTTCGTCTGGATTTGATCTCGCCGCAGGCGCCGCGCGATTGGCAGGGACCAGCGCCTGCCGCCGCTTTGATCTGGCAGGAGCGCGCCGGCGGGTTCCAGCGCATGGTCGATTTCGGTCCCTTGTTCGCCGCAATTTCAGCGCGCGCCATTTTGCGCGAGAGCGCGCGCATCGAAGTGCTTGAGGCCGATATTCGCGAACGTGCGGCTTTCAATCGGCGCGTCAGGGCGGATGATTTCATGCGCCGTCGCGGGCGCGAGATTGGATTGTGGCAGGAAGAGCAGCGTCGGCGCGAGGTGGAATTGCAGCGCCGGCGCGCCGAAGAAGAGCGCCAGCGCGCGCTCACGCCTCCGTCCTCGCCGGGCGCCAGCCCCGATCCTTTGTCGTCCGGACGCTATTGAGAATGTCTTGTGCGCGCGCGCTCAAGCAAAGCAACGCGAATGGCCGATGAGAGATTGGCCGCGCCGCGCGCGCCGTCGATTTCTGCGACAAGGGCTGCAATCGACATGTCGCGTTCGGCGGCCCATAATTTCAATTCGCGCCAGAATGCATCTTCCAGTGAGATCGATGTGCGATGGCCGGCAATGACCAGCGAATGTTTGACGACGCGGATCGATGCGTCGCTCATGATGGTTCTTTGTCTTTGTTCAGCAGGTGGGCATCAAGCTTGCGCTGCGCAAATGCCTTTTCTTTCGCGGCAATCTCGCGTTCCTGCTTGCTGCGGCCAAAGGCGATGCGATTATCCTGCGCCGCGCTGGCAGCTTCCGCGCGCTTCTTTGCCTTGCGTGCCATACGGAGATTGACAATCTCGGACACGTGATGGGCCTGTCAGTGTTTTTTGCGGAAGGCGTCGATGGAAACGACCTTGCCCGGCTCGGCATCGGCGCCGACGGCCGCTTCGGCCGGCTTCTCATCGCTGCGCTTGTCTTCTGTCGATGGAACCGATTTTGGCGCATCGGCAGCAAGCGGGGCAAAGGCCACGGGACCGGTCGACAAGGTCGCCGGCTCCTCATCATTGGCGCTTTGCTCGGGATGGGCGGCTTCCGCCTCGAATTTCAGGCCGAACTGAACTGAGGGGTCGTAGAATTCGGTCACGGCATCGAAAGGCACGAGCAGGCGCTCGGGCACATTGCGGAAGGACAGGCCGACCTCAAAACCATGTTCGCTGACGGCGAGATCCCAGAATTGATGCTGCAGGATGATCGTCATCACATCGGGATATTGGTTGCGCATCTGCGTCGACAGGCGCACGCCCGGCGCGCCGGTCTTGAAGGTGATATAAAAATGATGCTCGCCGGGCAGGCCCTCGCGTGCGACCTCGGTCAGGATTTTTCGGACTGCGCCGCGCAGCGCGTCCTGGACAAGAAGGTCGTAGCGGATGAGATCGTGGGCCATGCTTCTTCCGAATTAAATCAGTGGAGGCTTCTGTTGCCAGGTGCCTCCGAACCCCGCCTAGAAGTGCTACCCCCTAGGGCTTGATTCCCAGTGCTGGCGCTGCTTACGCGGCGACGGCGACCGGAGCATAGTTGTCATTGGCAACTATAAGGTTTGACCCGATAACGGCGGTATCATGCCGAGCAAAAGATCACCCTTTACACCCCCGTCGATCCTATTTCGCCCCCGCCGGAACCAGCCCCTTGGGACTGGCTCTGGTGGAGGCGCCGGGTACCGCCCCCGGGTCCGGATGGTTTATTCCGATGTCCATTTATCGCCATAGCCGTCTTGCGACGGCACTTTTGAATATAGGGGTTCGGATCCCTGCCGGAAAGGGGCGGATATTTATCCAAAGCCCTTTTTCCCGCCATCTTCCGGGTCTGGGGCGGGCAGAGTAGGGTCGCGGGCCGCGGGCAGGGCCCGCCGGGATTCGAAACGACATGCGCCAATATCACGATCTTCTCCGCCGCATCCTGACCGAAGGCGTGACCAAATCCGACCGTACGGGCACGGGAACGGTCTCCGTTTTCGGCCATCAGATGCGTTTCGATCTGTCGGAAGGCTTTCCGCTGGTCACGACGAAGAAGCTGCACCTGCGCTCCATCATCCACGAGCTGCTCTGGTTCATCGCGGGTGACACGAATATTGCCTATCTCAAAGAAAATGGCGTGAGCATTTGGGATGAATGGGCAGATGAGAACGGCAATCTCGGCCCCGTCTATGGCAAGCAATGGCGCTCATGGGAAGGTGCCGATGGCACAACGCGCGACCAGATCTCCTGGCTGATTGATGAGATCAAGCGCAATCCTGACTCGCGCCGTCTCGTTATCTCGGCGTGGAATGTCGCTGACATTGACAAGATGAAGCTTGCGCCCTGCCATTGTCTGTTTCAATTCTATGTCGTGGACGGGAAACTTTCCTGCCAGCTCTACCAGCGCTCGGCGGATGTTTTTCTCGGCGTGCCTTTCAATATTGCCAGTTATGCTTTGCTGACACATATGGTGGCGCAGGCGACGGGCTTGGGCGTCGGCGATTTCGTGCATACGTTTGGCGATGCGCATCTCTATTCCAACCATATGGAACAGACACATCTGCAATTGTCGCGCGAGCCGCGCCCGCTGCCCAAGCTCGTGCTCGATCCCTCGGTGAAGAATCTCTTCGACTTCCGCTTCGAACATATTTCCATCGAGGACTATGATCCTCACCCCGCCATCAAGGCGCCTGTGGCGGTTTGATCCTTCTCCCGCAGGGGGAGGGAATTTTGAAAGGTCGCTCATGTCCTTGCCGCTCGTCCTTGTCGTCGCAGTCGCGAAAAACGGCGTCATTGGCGGCGACAATCGTCTGTTGTGGCGGCTCAAGGGCGACATGAAACATTTCAAGGCCTGCACCATGGGCCGCCCGATGATCATGGGCCGCAAGACCTTTCAATCCATCGGCAAGCCGCTGCCGGGGCGCGAGACCATTGTGCTCACGCGCGATCGCTCCTTTTCGGTGGAGGGCGTGCTTGTCGCCCATGACCTGGAGCAGGCGCTGGATCTGGCAAAGCAGGCGGCCTTGCGCCTTGGCGCGGACGAGATTGCCGTGGTGGGGGGTGGCGAAATCTATGCCCAGACGCTGGCGCTGGCCCAGCGGGTCGAATGGACTGAGGTCTATCTGGAGCCGCAGGGCGATGCTTTCTTCCCCCCGCTCGACCCCGCACACTGGCGGCAGGCGGTGCGGCAGGACCATCCGCGCAATCCCGAGGCCGGGGACGAGGCGGCCTATGCCTTTGTCACCTACGAGCGGATCACAAAGAGCGGAGCGCTCTGTTGAAATGGGCCCCTCGGGTACTTAGCTGGGTTATAAGGCGCGCCTTGGTTCCGGAACCGTCCGGCAAGGCGAGAGCAGCAGGAGAGGTTTTTCATGCCGTGGAATAATCAGACCGGCGGGGGCGGCCCCTGGAAGCCCGGCCCTCGTGGCCCGTGGGGACAGGGTCCGGCAGGCGGCGGCGGTGGCGGTGGCGGCGGTGGTCCGACGCCCCCCGATCTCGAAGAACTCCTGCGGCGCGGTCAGGACCGGCTCCGTCAAGTCGTCCCCGGTGGTGTGGGCGGCGGGCGCAGCATTGTGCTGTTTGGCGCGCTGGCCATCGCAGCCTGGCTGTCGAGCGGTTTTTACACGGTCGGCCCGAACGAGGTCGGCCTCAACATGGTCTTCGGCAAATATGAGAAGAAGACCAATTCCGGTCTGAATTACAATTGGCCCTATCCGATCGGCGCTGTGAACAAGCTGCAGGTCACGGATCGCAATTCGATCGAAGTCGGTTTCCGCACTCGCGAGGACGGACGCCGCGGCAATATCCAGATGCAGGTCGATGTTGCCGAAGAAAGCTTGATGCTGACCGGCGACGAAAATATTGCCGACGTGAAATTCCGCGTCATCTGGCAGATCGATCCGGTACGTCCGGAAGATTATGCGTTCAATGTTCGCGATCCGCGCGAAACGGTGAAAGCCGTGGCCGAAAGCGTGATGCGCGAAATCGTCGGACGCACGCCGATCCAGCGCATTCTCACCGCCGAGCGCAAATTGATCGAGCCGGCGGCCCAGGATCTGACCCAGCGCGTTTTGAATGATTATCGCGCCGGCGTTCTCATCTTGCAGGTGCAGCTCCTGTCGGTCGATCCGCCCGAACAGGTCGTGGCAGCCTTCCGCGATGTGACTGCAGCCCAGCAGGATCTGGATCGTTTGCGCAATGAGGCGGAGGCCTATGCCAACCGCGTTGTGCCGGAAGCGCGCGGCGATGCAGCACGCATTCTGCAGGAGGCGGAAGCCTATCGCGAACAGACCGTCAATGAAGCGCGTGGTCAGACTTCGCGTTACACGCAGGTCTACCAGCAATATGTCAATGCACCGCAAGTCACGCGCGAGCGTCTCTATCTCGAGACGATGGAGCGCGTGTTGGGCGGCATGAATAAAATCATCGTCGACCAGAACGGCACGCAGGGCGTTGTGCCCTATCTGCCGCTGCAGGGTCTGGGCGCGCAGCCGCCGCAAGCGCAAGGCCAGGGAGGCGTGCGATGAGAAATCCCCTCGTTGGAATGATTGCGCTGATGGCGCTTGCTGTTGCCGCCTTGGTCGCAGCGACTTCGCTCTTCACGGTTGGCCAGAACCAGCAGGCGCTGATTCTGCGCCTTGGCGAGCCGGTCCCCGGCCGCGCGCTGGTCACAGCGCCCGGCCTGCACATGAAAGTGCCTTTCGTCGAGACGGTGACTTTGTTCGACCGGCGTATTCTCGATCTTGAGACGCCCAAGCAGGAAGTGCTCGCCTCTGACAATAACCGGATCGAAGTGGATGCGTTCCTGCGCTATCGCATTGTCGATGCCTTGCGCTTCTACCAGACGGTGGGCGACGTCAGCCGCGCCAATAACCAGCTTGGCTCGGTGCTCTCCTCGGCTTTGCGCCGCGTGCTTGGTGAAGCCACCATGGTTCAGATCGTCCGTGAAGGCCGGTCTCAGCTGATGGTCTCCATCCGCGATCTGGTGAATGCGGAAGCCACCCGGCTTGGCGTCGAGGTGATTGACGTGCGTATCCGGCGCGCCGATCTGCCGCGCCAGATTTCAGAGCGTGTGTTCGACCGAATGAAGACGGAGCGCGGCCGCGAGGCAGCTGAATTCCGTGCCCAGGGTGCAGAAGCTGCCCAGCGCATTCGCGCCAAGGCGGACCGCGATGTGGTCGTTCTGCGCGCCGAAGCCCAGCGTCAGGCCGATCAGGTCCGAGGCGAGGGCGAGGCCGAAAGAAACCGGATTTTCGCCGAGGCCTATACGCCGGATCCGAATTTCTTCGCCTTTTATCGGTCCATGCAGGCCTATGAGACGGGGTTGCGGGGAAGCGACACACGGTTGATCCTCAGCCCGACGTCGGAATTCTTCCGCTTTTTCGGTCAGGCCAGTGGGCAACGCCCAGGCCAGCCGGTCGGGACGACCGAGGCTCCGCGGCCAGTTCCGCAGGCCTCGCGAAACACTGCCAAGACCGACTAGCAGGATGCGATTTATGCATTAGATTAGGTGACGGGCGCTTGCGTCCGTCACTTTTCGTTCAAGGTGAGCGTCTGGCTCGATGAGCCGATCTGGAGGAAGACCCCGATGGGTGTCAATTTGCATACCCCGTCTTTTTTCCCGCGCAGTTTCCTGCGCCCTGCAGCCGCTTTCCTGGCGATCGGCATGGCTTTGTCGCCGCTGCCGCCAGCGCCCGCGCAGGCGCGCAATGCGCCCGAGAGCTTTGCCGACCTCGCCGAGGCGGTGAGCAGCGCGGTGGTCAATATTTCCGCCGCGCAAACGGTCGAGGACCGTCGGCCCGGCGGCATGCCGAGCCTGCCGCCGGGCACGCCCTTCGACGATCTGTTCGAGGAATTTTTCAAGCGCCGGCAGGGGCAGGGCGGCGATGAGAACCAGCGTTCCGCGCCGCGCCAGCAGCAGCAACGCCGCTCTTCCTCGCTGGGCTCGGGCTTCGTCATCGATCCCTCCGGCATTGTGATCACCAATAATCACGTCATTGCCGATGCCAATGACATTACGGTCATCTTCAACGACGGCCAGAAGCTGAAGGCCGAGATCATCGGCAAGGATGCCAAAATCGACATTGCCGTTTTGCGCGTGAAACCCGACAAGCCGCTGAAGGCGGTGAAATTCGGCGATAGCGAAGCCATGCGCGTCGGCGAATGGGTGATGGCGGTCGGCAATCCCTTCGGGCTGGGCGGTACGGTGACGGCGGGCATTGTCTCCGCGCGCAATCGCAATATCGACAGCGGCCCCTATGACAATTACATCCAGACCGATGCCTCCATCAACAAGGGCAATTCCGGCGGTCCGCTCTTCAACATGAAGGGCGAAGTGATCGGCGTGAATACGGCGATCCTGTCGCCGTCCGGGGGCTCTGTCGGCATTGGTTTCGCAACGCCCTCCGCCACAGTGCAGCCGATCATCGATCAGCTCATGCAATTTGGCGAAACGCGTCGCGGCTGGCTTGGTGTGCGCATCCAGAATGTCGACGATGCCATTGCTGAATCGCTGAAGCTCGGTTCGCCGCGCGGCGCGCTTGTGGCTGTTGTCGATGAAAAGGGGCCGGGCCGTCCGGCGGGCCTCAAGGCTGGCGATGTCATTCTGAAATTCGACGGCAAGGACGTGAAGGAATCGCGCGACCTGCCCAAGCTTGTGGCCTCCACGCCAGTCGGCAAAGAGGTTCAGGTGATCGTCATGCGTGACGGCAAAGAAGTGCCGCTCAAAGTCACGCTCGGCCGGCTTGAGGATGGCGAGAGACAGGCCTCCGTCGATCGGAAAACACAGACCGAACCGCAACCCAACCGCTCCGCCGTGCAAAAGGCGCTTGGTATGGAATTCGGTTCGCTCGATGCCGAAACGCGCAAGCGCTTCAACATCAAGGACAGCGTCAAGGGCGTGGTCGTCACCGGCGTTGATGCCAATTCGACCGCTTCCGAAAAGCGCATTGTGCCGGGCGATACGATTGTCGAGATCAATCAGGAGCCAGTGGCGCGTCCAGCCGATATTGCGGCGCGCACCAAGGCGCTCAAGGATCAGGGCCGTAAATCGGCGCTCTTCCTTGTCGCCAATGCGCAAGGCGAAGTGCGCTTCGTGGCGCTGAGCCTGGAATAGGATTTGATACTGGATTGAAAAAGGCGGGCTCAGGCCCGCCTTTTTTTTCGTCATTGCGAGGAGCCGAAGGCGACGCGGCAATCCATCTTTCGCGGATCGAAGATGGATTGCTTCGTCGCTGCGCTCCTCGCAATGACGACTTGCGGTCAGTCCCGCACAAACTCGCTCTGCCGATACCCTTGCGCATAAAGCAGCGCACTCAGATCTGAATGATCGATGCGGGCATGGGCTGCTGCAGCGACAGCGGGCTTGGCGCGATAGGCGACGCCGAGCCCTGCTTCGCCCAGCATGGCGAGATCGTTGGCGCCATCGCCGACAGCCATTGTGTCATGTGGCTGCAAGCCGTGGCGCTCGCGCAATTCGATGAGGGCTGCGAGTTTGGCTTCCTTGCCGAGAATGGGCTCGGAGACGAGGCCGGCAAAACGATCATCCTCGACGATCAAGACATTGGCGCGATTTTCGTGAAAGCCGATGGCAGCAGCAACTTCCGATGTGAAAAGCGTGAAACCGCCTGACACAAGTGCCGTATGCGCGCCATGGGCGCGCATGGTGCGCACGAGTTCGCGTCCGCCCGGCGTGAAAGTAATGCGCTCAGAAATCACTTGCGTGACGATTTTGGCATCCAATCCTTTCAGCAGCGCGACGCGCTCGCGAAGAGCGGGCTCAAATTCAATCTCGCCGCGCATGGCGCGCTCGGTGATCGCCGCCACATGCTCTTTCATGCCGACATAATCGGCGAGCTCGTCGATACATTCCTGCCCGATCATGGTCGAATCCATATCGGCCAGAAAAAGTTTTTTGCGGCGGGTCGCAGCCGCCTGCACGATCACATCGATGGGTGCGCCCTGCAGCGCCGCGCGGATACGCTCGGCGAGGTCGCGGTTGTCTGTTGCGCCCTGAGGTGCGAAGGAAAGGTCGGCGGCAATGCCGGGTGCGAGCCAATCCGTTTTCGCCGACGCAGGCAGCGCGCTGGCGGCTCTGTCGAGCAAAGCCTGATCGAGCAGCGGGCGGGCGGGATTGGAAACGAGTGTGGCGACCAGCGTCATGAAAGGGCCTTTGGGACCGTGAGCAGAATTTCCGCCCTCCTCATTGCAGGACCGACGGCCAGCGGCAAGTCCGCGCTTGCGATCCGGGTGGCGCAGGCCGTGGGCGGGGTCGTGGTCAATGCGGATTCCATGCAGGTCTATGGCGATTTGCGGATCATCACCGCGCGCCCGACGCTGGAGGAAGAAGCCAGCGCGCCTCATCGCCTGTTCGGTCATGTCGATGGCGCGGTCAATTATTCGGTCGGGCGGTTTCTGGCCGATGTCGAGCCGGTGCTGGCCGACATCAGGGGGCAGGGGCGCCTGCCGATCCTGACGGGCGGCACGGGCATGTATTTTAAGGCCTTGCTGCGCGGCCTTTCCGATATTCCCGCTGTGCCCGAGGCGGTGCGGGCACAGGTGCGGGCCGAGAGCGAGGGCCTGTCTGCCCCCGAGCTTCACGCGCGGCTGGCCGCCCGCGATCCGCAGACAGCGGCGCGGCTGCGCCCCTCCGATCCCCAGCGTATCCTGCGCGCACTCGAAGTGTTTGAGGCCACGGGCCAGCCGCTCGCCTCTTTCCAGGCCAAGCGCGGCCCGGCTTTGCTGGATTCGGCAAGCGCGCCGGGCATTTTTCTGGCCCCGCCGCGCGAGGTGCTCAAAGCCCGGATCGACCGGCGTTTCCTCGAAATGATGCAGACCGGCGCGGTGGAAGAGGTCGAGCGCTTGGCCGCGCGCGGGCTCGACCCGGCTTTGCCCGTTATGCGCGCCCATGGCGTGCCGGGCCTGATCGATTATCTGCGCGGCAACACCACGCTGGAAGCCGCCATCGAGCGCGGCCAGAAGGACACACGGGCCTATTCCAAGCGCCAATTCACCTTCGTGCGCCACCAATTGCCGGAATTCGCCATGGTCAGCCCAGAAAAAGCATGGGAAGCTGTGCAGCAGGTGATTTGAACCGATTATCGTTGATTATAGCTATTTTTTGCGATATTGAGATGAAGACAATTATTTATACCCGTGCTGCGGAAAAGCAGCTGTTGTCGCTGCCCTTGGAAGCCCAAGAGGCCATTGAACGCGCTCTGCAAGTCTACGCTTTAACCAGCAGGGGCGACGTGCAGGCTTTGGCTGGTGAGCCCGGGTTTCGATTGAGAGTGGGGTCGTATCGCGTGATTTTCGATGAGGACCAGGTGACCATCCTCGCCTTTCAAATTGGACGGCGCAGTACGACGACATATAGGCGAAACTGACATGCTCGATATCAATCCCAAAATGATCAATATCGAAGGCGCTGAAATGGTGCTGCTGACGCGTGCGGAATTTGACGCTTTGATTGAGATCGCGGCTGAGGCTGAGGAAGATGCAGCGGATGCCGAAATCTACCGCCAGCGTAAAGCTGATTTGGAGGCCGGCTACGACATCGTCCTCCCCGTCGAAGTCTCCGCCCGCTGCCGCAAGGGCGAGAGCCTGCTGCGCGCAGTGCGCAATTGGCGCGGCCTGACGCAGGCTGAGGTTGCGGAGAAAAGCGGGCTCACGCAGGGCTATCTCAGCGATCTCGAAGCCGGCAAGCGGGAGGGCACGCCCCAGACCTTGCGCAAGATTGCCGAGGCAATGGGCATCGATCCCGTCATGCTGGTCGATCCGCGGGAGTAAAAAATCCGGCTTCTTGCGGCCCATGGCGCAGCGGCTTTCCCTTGACCGTGCCGCTGCCCTGTCGTAAACTGGCAAAATTGAACTGGAGTAGGTCTGTGGCGACCAAGCTTATCGTATCTTTCGCGCCGGAGGCAGGACGGGCCTGAGACCCGATATCCTGACGATGGCGCATACCGAGGCCCCCTGGAGGGCCTTTTTTATTGTCCGGGATTCCAACCGGGCAGCGGATACGAGGATTGGCCGGCGCGGAGCGCAACGGAGTATTGGCTATGTCGAAAAAGATGACCGGGGCTGAAATGGTCGTCCAGGCCCTCAAGGATCAGGGGATCGAAACGATCTTCGGTTATCCGGGCGGCGCGGTTCTGCCGATCTATGACGCTTTGTTCCAGCAGGATTTCGTCGAGCATGTGCTCGTGCGCCATGAACAGGGTGCAGCCCATGCGGCGGAGGGCTATGCCCGCTCCTCCGGCAAGGTCGGCGTGCTGCTCGTCACCTCCGGCCCCGGCGCGACCAATGCCATCACGGGTCTCACCGATGCGCTGATGGATTCCATCCCGCTGGTCTGCATCACCGGACAGGTGCCGACACATCTCATCGGCTCGGACGCGTTCCAGGAATGCGACACGGTCGGCATCACCCGCCATTGCACCAAGCATAATTATCTCGTGCGCTCGATCGAGGATTTGCCGCGCATTCTGCACGAGGCTTTTTATGTCGCCTCGCATGGTCGCCCCGGCCCGGTTGTGATCGACATTCCGAAAGACGTGCAATTTGCCTCGGGCGAATACACCGGCCCGAAGAACATCCAGCACAAGACCTATCAGCCGCAGGTGAAGGGCGATCTCGAAAAGATCCGCGAAGCCGTGAAGATGATGGCGGCTGCCAAGCGCCCTGTTTTTTACACGGGCGGCGGCGTGATCAATTCGGGGCCGGCGGCTTCCGATCTCTTGCGCGAACTCGTCAAGCTCACCGGCTTCCCGATCACATCAACCTTGATGGGGCTTGGCTCTTATCCGGCTTCGGGTGCTAACTGGCTCGGCATGCTGGGCATGCATGGCACTTATGAAGCCAATCACACGATGCATGATTGCGATCTGATGATTGCGGTCGGTGCGCGTTTCGACGATCGCATCACGGGACGGCTGGATGCTTTCTCGCCGGGCTCGAAGAAGATCCATATCGATATCGATCCGTCCTCGATCAACAAAAACGTCAAGGTCGATCTCGGCATTATCGGCGATTGCGCCCATGTGCTGGAAGATATGGTGCGCATCTGGCGCACTGAAGCAGCGCAGGCCGACAAGGCGGCGCTGGCGCAATGGTGGAAGCAGATCGATGTCTGGCGGGCGAAAAAGTCGCTGGCCTATCGTCCTTCCAAGAGCACGATCAAGCCGCAATATGCGGTGCAGCGCCTCTATGAGCTGACCAAGAACCGCGACACTTACATCACGACGGAAGTCGGCCAGCATCAAATGTGGGCGGCGCAATTCTATCATTTCGAGCAGCCTAACCGTTGGATGACATCGGGCGGTCTGGGCACGATGGGCTATGGTCTGCCGGCTGCGGTGGGCGTGCAGATGGCCCATCCCAAGGCGCTTGTCATCGACATTGCGGGCGAAGCCTCGATCCTGATGAACATGCAGGAAATGTCGACGGCGCTGCAGTACAAACTGCCGGTGAAGATTTTCATTCTGAACAATGAATATATGGGCATGGTGCGCCAGTGGCAGCAATTGCTGCATGGCGGGCGCTATTCGTCGAGCTATTCCGAAGCATTGCCCGATTTCGTCAAGCTTGCCGAAGCCTATGGCGGCCACGGCATTCGCTGTTCGGATCCCGACAAACTCGATGCAGCGATCATGGAAATGATCGACACGCCAAAGCCCGTCATTTTCGATTGTATCGTCGAGAAGGAAGAAAATTGCTTCCCGATGATCCCGTCGGGCAAAGCGCATAATGAAATGATCCTGGCCGAACTCGGCGACGATGCCGGCATCGAGATCGGCTCGATCATCGATGAGCGCGGCAAGCTGCTGGTCTGATCGGCGGACAAGAAAAGGTCGAAAACAATGAACGCACCCATGACACCGCCGTCACCCTATTCATCCTCGCTCGGCAAATCGAATGTCGAGAAACATACGCTCTCCGTGCTCGTCGATAATGAGCCCGGCGTTCTGGCGCGCGTCGTCGGCCTGTTTTCAGGTCGCGGCTATAATATCGAGAGCCTGACGGTTGCCGAAGTGGCGCATGCCGAACATCTCTCGCGCATCACCATTGTCACCTCCGGTCCGCCCGAAGCGATTGAACAGGTGGCGGCACAGCTCGACCGGCTCGTGCCCGTGCGGCAGGTGAAGGATCTCACGCTCACCGGCAAATCGGTTGAGCGCGAACTCGCCATGATCAAAGTGCGCGGCCGGGGTGACGATCGCTCCGAGGCGCTTCGCGTTGCCGAAGCCTTCCGTGCGCGTGTCATTGATGCCTCGATCGAAAGCTTCGTCTTCGAGCTGACCGGCGCGGCGGACAAGATCAATTCCTTCGTTGAATTGATGCGCCCCATCGGTCTTGTCGAAGTCTCGCGCACGGGGGTGGCCGCCATCACCCGTGGGCCGGAGCCGATTTAAACCAAAATCACCCTCTCCCTGAGGGAGAGGGTCGCTCCGAAGGAGCGGGGTGAGGGGTTACCCTCAACCCGCGAGGGCGTAACCCCTCATCCGGCTGCTTCGCAGCCACCTTCTCCCTCTGGGAGAAGGTTGAACTCTCTCACCCAGCTTTTCTTTGACGCGGGCGGTCAACGCGCTTAGAAGGCTCGATCACTTTCCAAGGGACGGTCCGCCTTCGTCCTGTCTAACTCCGGGAAAACGACAAATGCGCGTCTATTATGATCGTGATGCCGATATCAATCTCATCAAGGGCAAGAAAGTGGCCGTTGTCGGCTACGGCTCGCAGGGCCATGCCCATGTGCTGAACATGCGCGATTCCGGCGTCAAGGATGTCGTTGTGGCACTCCGCAAGGGCTCGCCGACGGTGAAGAAGGCCGAAGGCGAAGGCCTCAAGGTCATGGAAGTGGCCGATGCCGCCAAATGGGCCGATGTCGTCATGATGCTGACGCCCGACGAACTCCAGGCCGATATTTATGCCGCCGAGCTCGCCCCGAACATGAAGCAGGGCGCTGCTCTGCTGTTCGCCCATGGCCTGAACGTCCATTTCAACCTGATCACCCCCCGCAAGGATCTCGACGTGCTCATGGTCGCCCCGAAGGGCCCCGGCCATACGGTGCGCGGCGAGTACTTGAAGGGCGGCGGCGTGCCTTGCCTGATCGCCATCCATCAGGATGCTTCGGGCAATGCCCATGATCTGGGCCTGTCCTACGCCTCTGCCGTGGGCGGCGGTCGCGCCGGCATCATCGAGACAACCTTCAAGGAAGAATGCGAAACCGATCTGTTCGGCGAGCAGGTTGTTCTCTGCGGCGGTCTCGTGGAACTCATCCGCGCCGGTTTCGAAACGCTGGTCGAGGCCGGCTACGCGCCGGAAATGGCCTATTTCGAGTGCCTGCACGAAGTGAAGCTGATCGTCGACCTCATCTATGAGGGCGGCATTGCCAATATGAACTATTCGATCTCGAACACGGCCGAATATGGCGAATATGTCACCGGCCCGCGCATCATCACGCCTGCCACCAAGGCCGAGATGAAGCGCGTTCTGGACGACATTCAGTCGGGCAAGTTCACGCGTGACTGGATGCTGGAAAACAAGGTCGCGCAGACCTCGTTCAAGGCGACCCGCGCCCGCAACGATGCGCATCAGATCGAAGAAGTCGGCAAGCGCCTGCGCTCGATGATGCCCTGGATCGGCAAGAACAAGATGGTCGACACGACCCGTAATTGACCGAACGGAATTCCCCTTTTTGGACGAATTCATGAGGCCGGGGCGAAAGCTCCGGCCTTTCTCGTCTTGGCAAGACGGGAGCTTGACTGTAACTTATACTTATGGATTCATTGCGCTGATTGATACGTAAGCCCAAGGCAGGCTCCAGCCGCTGCGGCAGGTTTTTTGACGAACTCCTTCTTTTTTATGGATTGCACCAATGTCGGGTTGTTCCCTTTCCCTGGCCCTTGCCGACCATGTCCTGGCCTTGCGGGCTGAGAGTGCCTTCGACAAGCTCCATGATGTGATGAGCCCGCGCATTTCCTATCTGCTGGCCGGGGATCGTCGCCTCATGCCCTATGCCGGCCGCTTTCTGGGCCGGATGGACACTTGCGTGGCCTTTCAGGCGCTGGATGTCGAATTTGAGATGCGCGATTTCGAGATTGCGGAAAGGCTCATCGAAAAATCCAGTGCTGCGGTCCGCTGGTCTTCTGTCTGGATCAATCGGGGTACGCGCGACAGCGCCCTGATCCAGGGTTTTTCGCATTTGCGCTTTGTGGATGGGCTGGTCAGCGAATGGAGCGATTTCATCGACACGGCGACAGCCTCCTATCTCGCCGGCTGGCTGCCTGAAATGCCGGCCTTCGCCATGGCCGGCCCGGCTGGGCGCGGCTAGCGTAACCTTCATCGTCATTGCGAGGAGCCGCGGGCAACGTGGCAATCCAGAGGCATCACGTGTGATCTCTGGATTGCTTCGCTTGGCTCGCAATGACGGGCGGTGGGCGAGATTGCGCGACCCCCACCCCTAGCCCCTCCCCGCAAGGGGGAGGGGGACGGGTTGCGCGCTTCCTTTTCCTTCCCCCTTGAGGGGAGGTCTCCCGCTCGCAATGACGAGGCCTCGCGGGTAAGCTCGCTCCATGAGCATCCGCATTGCCACGTTCAATCTCGAAAATCTTTTTTCCCGGTTCGATTTCGGCGGGAGGGTGAGCCGCGAGGCGCGTGTCGTCGGCTCTTTTGCCGTGCCTGAAAAGGATGAATACGAGACTTTGCGCATGGCCTTTGAGGCGGTCGCGTCCGACGATACGCGGCAGCTGACTGCGCTTGCCATGGCGGATGCGCGCGCCGACCTGTTCTGTCTGCAGGAGGTCGACAGCCAGCAGGCGCTCGATATCTTCAATGCCAATTATCTGCGCCCCGTTCTGCGCCAGCGTTTCGCACAGGCGACCAAGGGTTGGGACGAAGCGGATCGTCATGCGCATGATGCCGAGTTCTTCTATGATTACCGGCATGTCATCAGTGGCAATGACACGCGCGGCATTGATGTCGGCGTGATGTCGAAGCGACCCGTGGGGCTGAAATCAAATGCAGCGATTACGTATGAATTTTTGAGCGACGCGCCGCTCGACTGGGCTGCGCTCGAGGAACATGGCATTCAGCGCAGCGATCGTGTTTTGCGGCGCGATTGCCTGATGATCGACGTGGAAGTCGATGGTGCGGAGCTGACAATCTTCAATTGCCATCTGAAATCGATGAATGGGAATGGCAGTATACGCAGCGGATCTGACAGGCGCGCCCATTCGCAAGTCTTTCGCCTGGCCGAAGTCTGGGCGATCCGCAAATTGGTCGAATTGCGTTTTCTGGGTCATCCCGAGCGCGCCAATTGGATCATCTGCGGCGACTTTAATGATTTTGTCGATGTCGATGGTGTGCCTGCGCAGCATTCGGCGCTTGGACCGTTTTTTGAAAACGGCTTTGCGATCGATCCGATGCGCCGTCGCAATGCGATGGATCGGTGGACGCATTATTATGCCGAGGGCGATTCACATGTGCAGCTGGATTATATTTTGCTCTCGCCCAAATTGGCGCAAGCCAATCCCGATGTCGTGCCTGAAGTGATCCGCAAGGGCTTGCCCTATCGCGTGCCGCGCATCGAACATGAGGATCGCTATCCGCGCATCGGCTGGGCACGGCCGAAGGCCAGCGATCATTGTCCCGTTGTGATCGAGATTGAGGTGCCCAAGTGATGTCCCCCGTCATTGCTTCGCTTTTCTCACAATGACGACAAGAGGTTGAGCAGATATGAAACGTCAATTCTACACGCTCGATGTTTTTACCGACACGCCTCTTGCCGGCAATCCTCTGGCTGTCGTGCGCGATGGCGAAGGACTGGATGATGCCCGCATGCAGGCCATTGCGCGCGAGTTCAATCTGTCTGAAACAATTTTCCTTCTGCCGCCAAAAGATCCAGTGAATACGGCGCGCGCGCGTATTTTTACGCCCAGCCGCGAATTGCCTTTTGCCGGTCATCCGACCATTGGTGCGGCTGTTCTTATCGGCCTGCTCGATGCGCCGGACGTGATCCGCGCGCAGGATATTCTCATCGTCATTGAGGAAGAGATTGGCGATATTTCCTGCACGGTCAGCCACCGCAAGGGGCGGGCGCCGCGCGCGCATTTCACGCTTCCGCGCCTGCCCCAGCTCGCCGGCATGTCTGGCGAATCCCTCGCCATTGCTTTGGCCTTGGGACTCGATGAAGAAGACATTGGCTTTGACAATCACGCGCCGTGTATTTTTTCGGCAGGCAATGCTTTTTGCTTCGTGCCTGTGGCAACGCGTGCCGCCATTGCGCGGGCGCGGCCCGATCTTTCTGCCTGGCCACAGGCTTTTGGGCATATGGAGCGCGGCGCAACCTTTCTCTACACGCGCCAATGCGTGCATGAGGGCAGCGATTTCCATGCGCGCATGTTTGCACCCGGTCTTGGCGTCACGGAGGATCCGGCAACGGGTTCGGCAGTGGCAGCTTTTGCCGGTGTGATCATGCAGAGCGAGACCATGCGCGATGGGTCGCATGTGCTCATGGTTGAGCAGGGGTTTGAAATGGGCCGTCCAAGCTTCATCTCGCTTGGTCTTGAGGTCGCAGGCGGGCGTTTGATGGAGGCCAGCATCGGCGGCTCCGCCATTCTGCTTCAGCAAGGCACGATCGACATATGAGCGCGCCTGTCGAGATTTTTCGCATCGACCAGATCGACATTGCCGTCGAGGCGCATGACTGGACCTATGCACGCGACCATGAAGCGGCAATTGCAGCCGATTGGCGCGCGCTCAAGGCAGGCAATGACAAAGTCTTCGACGGCCGCGTCTTGCTGCTGCATCGTCACGATCTGCAGGGCGGGCGCTTTGCGGGGGGATGTTTCGAGACGTCTTTCAGCGCCTTCTATCATTGGCGCAAGCGCGGTTTTCCCGATCTCAGCGTGCGCAATTTTTTCGCCATGGCGGCGCTGCGGGCGGAAGACGGTGTTTTCCTGCTGGGCGAAATGGGCGCCGACACGGCCAGCGCCGGACAGATTTATTTTCCCGCCGGCACGCCGGACCCTTCCGACATCGATGGCGGCAAGACCGATCTTTTGGGCAGCGTTTTGCGCGAGCTTGAGGAAGAGACGGGGCTAAGCCCCGCCGATGTCGATGTGCGGCCCGGCTGGGATGCCATTTTCTGCGGCGGCTATCTTGCCTTCATGCGCGAAATCCGTGTGCCGGGTAGGGGCGCGGCAGCCGTGGCGAGGATCGAGGATGCGCTCGCGCGCCAAAAACATCCGGAGCTGGCGCGCATCCATCAGGTGGGGCAGGTGGAGGCCGCAGCGGGGCTGAAAATGCCGCCCTTCATGCTGCCCTATCTGAAATATGCCTTCTCTCAGCCCGGATAGCCATGGCGGCGCTTGATCGCGCTCGTGCCGGCAATGGCCCCTCCATCCTGGCCGCTCGCGCAGGCGGCGCGCACCGGCTGCAACTCGCGCTGGATCTGCTCATGGACTTTCGCCGCAACATTGCCGCTCTCCAGATCCGCTGCCAGAACGGCATCGAAGCGGCGGATCTCAGCCGCACAGCCGCTGCCGGAGGGCAGGGCCGCACTGCCCACGGCAGGGCCGCTGGCGGCATTGCAGCCGGCTAGCAGCGGCAGGGCGAGGGCAAGAAGGGCAGGGCGCAGCATCATCCGAATCCTCCAAAATCTTCTCGGCAGGATCGGAAGGTCGCGCCCTCCGGTCAAGCGCAGGCGTGGCGCGACATCTTGCATGGCAAGGCCGGCATCGGTTATGAGAGAAGCAGGCCATCAGGGCCATTTGCTAGCAGAGGTTGTCGTGGCCCGTTTCGCCACTTTGTTTTTGTCGCCGAATGCGGGCCTTGCGGGCCGGCCTTCGCGCGCGCCTCTGCCGGCTTTCCGGCTGCTTCTTCTTAGCCGCCCCTGAGCGCCGGCCGGGCTTTGCCTGGGCGCCCAGGGGGTATTGAGCCGATGAAGATCAGCCAGCGCGCCCCATAGAATTCAGGCGCAGATTATCAGGACAGACCAATGGCCAGCCCGAACGAGACCAACACCCCCGGAGCCGAGCGCGACCGCGTTGTCATTTTCGACACGACTTTGCGTGACGGCGAGCAATCGCCCGGCGCCTCCATGACGCATGACGAAAAGCTCGAAGTGGCTTTGCTGCTCGATGAAATGGGCGTCGACATTATCGAGGCCGGTTTCCCCATCGCCTCCGAAGGCGATTTCGAAGCCGTGTCGGCCATTGCCAAAGTGGTGAAAAATGCCACGGTCTGCGGCCTTGCCCGCGCTGCCTTCAAGGATATCGACCGCGCTGCCGATGCGCTGAAACATGCTGCACGTCCGCGCATCCATACATTCGTCTCCACCTCGCCGCTGCATATGAAATATAAATTGCAGAAAGAGCCCGACGAAGTTCTCGCCATGGTCACCGCGCAAGTGCTGCGCGCGCGCAATTATGTCGAGGATGTCGAATGGTCGGCAGAAGACGGCACGCGCACGGAAATGGATTTTCTCTGCCGCACGGTGGAGGCTGCCATCAAGGCGGGCGCGACGACGATCAATATTCCAGACACGGTTGGTTATACTGTGCCGGACGAATATGAGCATATTTTCCGCACCGTGCGCGAGCGCGTGCCCAATTCCGACAAGGCTGTTTTCTCGGTTCATTGCCACAATGATCTGGGGCTTGCAGTCGCCAATACATTGGCTGGCGTGCGCGGCGGTGCGCGCCAGATCGAATGCACGATCAATGGCATTGGCGAGCGCGCCGGCAATGCGGCGCTCGAAGAAGTCGTTATGGCTTTGCGCACGCGCGCCGATGTTCTGCCCTATACGAACCGCATCGAGACAACGATGCTGACGCGCGCCTCGAAACTCGTCTCAGCAGTGACGTCTTTCCCGGTGCAATATAATAAAGCCATTGTCGGCCGGAATGCTTTTGCGCATGAGAGCGGCATCCATCAGGATGGCATGCTGAAAAATGCGCAGACCTATGAAATCATGACGCCTGAAAGCGTCGGCGTGTCGAAGACATCGCTCGTCATGGGCAAACATTCGGGCCGTCACGCTTTTAAGGAAAAGCTGAAGGAGCTCGGCTATACGCTGGGCGACAATGCGCTGGAAGATGCGTTCAAGCGCTTCAAGGATTTGGCCGACCGCAAAAAGATCGTCTATGACGAAGATCTCGAGGCTTTGGTCGATGACGAAATCGGCCATGCCGGCGAGCGCATCAAAGTGCTCGAACTCGCTGTTGTTGCGGGCACCAAAGGCCCGCAATCGGCCACTCTCACGCTCGCCATCGATGGTGTGCAGGCGACGCATCAGGCAACCGGCAATGGTCCGGTGGATGCCATTTTCAACTGCATCCACGCGCTGGTGCCGCATAATGCCGTGCTCGAACTCTATCAGGTCCATGCTGTGACAGAGGGCACGGATGCGCAGGCCGAAGTCTCCGTGCGCCTGCATGAAGACGGGCGCGGCGTGACTGCCAAGGGCGCCGATCCCGACACGCTGGTTGCCTCCGCACGCGCCTATATTGCAGCCCTCAACAAGCTGATGGTGAAGCGCCGCCGCTCGCCCCCCGAGGCGATCGAGCCGGGCGTGCGCAGCGTGACGCCGTAATCAAGCAGAGCGATCGGCGATGAGCCGGTCGCCCTCGCGGCGGAAACGCACCGGATTTCGCGCATCGGCATGCTGGGCGACATAATCGGTCGCGCTGATCGCCGTGCAATGATAGCCGAGGTCCGCAAAAGAGCGGGTCAGTTCAGCCCGTCCTTCCGCAAACCATGGGAAATCCCACATTTCGAAGATGATGGGTGGAAAGCCGTGGCGGCGCAGAAAGTCCTGGCCGCCGCGCAGCACTTCATTTTCATGGCCCTCCACATCCAGCTTGATCAGCGAGACCGTGCGCGGCGTTGCCAAATCGTCGAGCGCGGTGATCGGGACTTTTTCCGATGCGGCCTGCGAGATCGCACCGCGCGTATAGGGCGGACGAAATTCCGGCGTCAGCGAAAAGGCCCCGATATTTGGATTGACGGCATAATCGACGAGCGGAATGTCGATTGTGCCCGTCGCCGCGCCGGCAGCCATGTGCAAAGCAACGACATTGTCGAGCCGGTTCAGGACGACATTGCCGCACAGCTGGTAATAAATGATGCGCTGGGGCTCAAGCGCCAGAACGCTCCCCTTCCTCGCCTGCACGAATTTGGCCATCGGTACCGAATAGGCGCCGAGATTGGCGCCAATGTCGAGCACGAGCGGCGCCTGCATGTCGCCCAGCATGAATTCGCTCATGCGCAGGATATAGGGCTCCCATTCGCCCTTCTGGCGCAAATGGCGGCTGATCAGATCGGAGGTCGAGAAAAGAAGAAAATCGGCTTCCTTGCAACGGACCGGAGCCACCACAGGCAGCATGAAACACCTTTGGAAAAAACAAAAAATGACGGGTTGAAAGCCCAAGCAATGGCAGAATCTTGCCCTCCCGCCAGGCCCGGGTCAATGCAGGCCAGACGATATACACGGCCCCTTGCTCGCTCCGCTCTTTCTGGGCCTCCCGCACTGGACAGCGGCTTGTGCCTTTGGTACACCCCCGCTCGCTCTAGGGCACATCGCGCCCCGCAGCGTTCTTCGAATGGGCGCATAGCTCAGTTGGTAGAGCAGCTGACTCTTAATCAGCGGGTCCTAGGTTCGAGCCCTAGTGCGCCCACCATTCGAAGCTCAATGAAATCAAGTACTTACTGCCTTTTCGGGTAGCGCTTCGGCGCGCCTGAAAAAGGTATAAACTGGTATAAACTCCTACTCGTGCCGAAACGACGTAGTAATGAGTTGCCAGAAGCTCTGTCAGTGCCCATTCAGCCTGAGTATCCAGCTTCCCAAACAAGCCTTCAGCTATGCTATAGTGACGGAAAATGTAGAGCGTACAGCCGCTCACAGTGCATTTCAGTGCGCGTGGAGGAAGGGATGAGCAATAAGATCAAGAAAACCCCTGTTCCAAACAAGCTCAAGCAGCCAGCGAAAAAACTCTGCTTCAAACATGAGCCTTGGTATCAGTCAGCTCATAAAGCTATGTCGATTGAAATCCGTAAATCTGAAGAAACACGCTTTTCAATGAACCATTTGCCGATACACAAAATATCGCCTGTTCGAGACGCGTAGTAACGAGTTACTCAAAACTCATCCAATCGCACGCCCAGTCACCACCAAGCTCAACAATCCACTAGAAGCCACGAGCGCAGCGAGTAATCGCGAAGCGATTGAGCCATTCCCCATCAGCGCCCATTCGTCCAAAGCAAGTAACCACGCTTGTCCCGACGTCTGTTCATTAGCCAGATATAAAGCGCATCCATTTGCTGCACTTACCACGCTGTCAGCCCACGTTCAGTGGAACAAGTTTCAATGCCACCTCTCGCAACATAAGCCGCAATGACTTTGGGGTTCTTGGATGTCTTTCTGGTCTTGAAGCCGTCATCATGAAATAATCAGTACAGAATGAAATCTCTTGTTCTTCTTACAAAGACATCAAATGGTCGGAGATGAGCTATGCTGAAGGGGATAATCACTGCATTGCTGATGATTTTTATATCATCTCATTGCTTTGCTTCTAGTGAGGACGAGCTCATACAATCCCTTAGAAAAGGCGGATTGAATATATTTTTTCGACACAGCACCACTGACGGAGAGGATCCCAATAAATTTAATCCGCCATATGAAAGATTAGGTGACTGCGATAGTCAGAGACAACTCAATGCACGCGGAAGACGGCAAGCCAAGGCTATAGGAGATAAATTTCGTATACATGGTATCCCAGTCGGGGACGTCTACTCTAGCCCTTTTTGTCGCTGCGAAGAAACAGCAAGACTGGCATTTGGTAAAGCGGTCGCAGTCAACTGGATGATGGTAAAACAAAAAAATGACAGGCTCCGTGAGTTAGAGAGCCAACTCAAGATGTCTCCATCAGCAAATGTGATAAACGGCGTGCCATTACGCAAAAATAACATTTACGTTGGGCATGCTATTACTTTAACTCAGTCTTTGCTGGGTCCGAGCTTTCCAACTATAAGTTTACGCGAGGGCGAGGGGATTGTATTTGATCCGCGCAACAACCAATATCTCGGTCGTATTTATCCAAGTAATTGGTCTAATTTCGTCAGATGATTAGTGATCAATTTCTAGCTGCGGTTATTTCCAAATATATAAAACAAAAGGTGCAATGAAAATTCTTATCCCCCTCATGGGTATGTCGAGGCGCTTTTGACGCCCCGACATGGTTCTTTATACGGTTTGATTATCCGATGGTTCTTTGGGACGTAGAAACCAGTCAACAGAGTACTTGCCGCCAGCTGTCATGAAGAGCAAGATTAGTCCACCCTTCATGGATGTGTTCTCCCAGAATTGCGCTAGCTGCGCGGTTTTCTGAGCTTCTGGATAGTTCCAGTAAGCGTGCGAGCTGAAGCTGGCAACAACCGTGAATATGAGAATGACAATTGCTGAATAGCGTGTCGCAAACCCTATCATCAGGAACAGCCCTACAAAAAGTTCTACAGGCGTTGCTACATAAGCCATAAATTCTGGCAGCCCGCGTGGTGGGTAGGTTTTGGCAACAGCTGCCATATTCCAGATCTTCCTGAAGCCGCTTTGCATGTAAATCCAGACCAGGAGCACTCGTCTAGCGAGGATACTGATATCCTGCCAGCGTGCAGCTACATTGTCGGCAAACGATAGGTATGGATGTGACGAATATGAATTAGGTCATTCATTGAACTGAAATGCCATTTTTCCCCCTCTTTAGGTCCGCAAATTTTTCATCAAAATTCCAAGATTGACAATCAAAACGTCTATTATCGCCGCATCAACATGGTTGATGAGTTGCGTCAGTATAAATAACCCTGACAGACCACCTCACATTTGAGCGCCAAACCTGTCGAGACTGCTGTGGACCTGAAAAGCCCAGCCGTGCGGAATTCAGTATAGGGCGCAACTACCTTCATTATTCAGGTCTGGCACAAGCGGACGGTTCTATTTGGAACTGAAAGCACGACGAGGGTATCGAGCCCCTCAAGCGGGTAGCTGTCGCCTGATTGGCAGCTACAAGCCGCTGGCGTTGATGAACAGGACAGAAATGGGAAAGCGCACGACCGTCCCATACCTCATTTGAGGTGTTCCTAATCAGGGTGTGTGACGGGACGCTATACGCAGAACCCTAGAACGCACGTTGGCTGCGGATAGCCGAAGTGCGTTCAAAAACACAACCGCAGATATTGGATTATGAATTGATTGATACCTCTCGCTACCGCTCGAGTATTCGCTTCGCTCATAACTACTGATTAGATTAAATTTACAATCAGCAATACGTGAGCGTAGCGAACACACGAGCGAAGCGAGTGACGTATTCGATATTATAAACGAACACAATTACCAGTGTAAGTTTCTGTATAGGTATGAAGAAGAAAAGGCATCCCCTTCGACAATGTATTGACAGTGATTGTTGTCAATACTGTAGCGGCGGAACCATGCACAATAGACACGCCAATGGCGCTGTTCTCGTTGGTTCCTTTCTGAATGACTTTTAGCTCACGCGAATAAGATGTAGAGCCGCCCTCACGACTATAAAATTTTACTTCTCCAGTAAGTGTGTTCCAACCTACTCGGCTATAAAGCTTCGCTCGCTGTTCAGACATCCAATCTTTAGTAAGCGTTCCATCCTCACGAAGCGTAAGAAACTGCTTGATATCACAAAGATAAATTTCCGCTTTTGCGCTCGAAGTGAATGAAAGTGCAAAGAATACCATGCTAATCGATAAGATTTCGCGACTGCTCTGCATGGCTTGCCCCATTTCATGTACCCCATAACAATATACTAGTAATGATTACTGAAAATCAATTTCCGCATTCACTAGTTCGCACATTAGCTCAAAATGTCATCAACGATATGCGAGCAGTCAGCGACCAGATAGCTGACACAACCGACCCAATTGCACGTGACGAATTGCTGTCGCAGCTAATGCTATTCCAAGGGTCGCTTTCTTTGCTGACACTGGCATCAATTCGTGAGGATAGATTCTTCGTCCAGCGAGCAATTGATCTATTGCGGGCTCATTGAATAGCCAGCTAATTAAGTCGCACGAGCTACTTTCGCAAAACGCTAAATAACATCAGTCACAACGCCAATAAGAAGGAATAAGAAAATGCGTTTGTCTGATATTTTTACAGGTGCAGATGGCAAGTCTATCAACCAGCTCATCAAGAACACCACCGTCATGGGTGTCTATGAAATCAGCACCACCGCTGAAGTCTCAAAGAAGCTCGACGAAATCAAGAAGACCGTCAGCAAACCAACCTCAGGCAGCTATCTCGTTATTGTCTTTAAATAATCAGGAGGATCATTATTGCGCATCATTCAGAATTCTAATCTCGCATTCCGTTGCCCAGACAATCTGAAAAAGAAGCTTTAAGCCTATGCGGACGAAACAGACGTCCATGTGTCCGCTATCGTTCGCGCAGCTTGCCTAGCGCTGCTGAAGCAGGAAGCGCCGCACCTGTTCCCAAATCTGTCTGGTGACACGCGGGGGTCGCATTAGCGAATGAATGAGCAAAATGTTATTTTTATGTGAGCGCTTTTTATGTCTATGAGAATTATTTCAAGCTGAATATTCTATTAGCATTCTGATAAGCTAGCTTTTTCATTGTTGCTTCTGTGAAATGCGGAAGCAACAATGTTCTAATCTCATCGACTATTTTTTGATACTTATAGAATTGTCCGCAGCATGGATCAGTTCCAATCATAAATCGATTAGGATGATTTTCGATGAGATGCTTCCAGTCGGGTCTAACACCTGCCTCGCTATATACTCGACGGATTCCATGCGTTGGACCTTGAGCAGACAACTCACAATAAATATTTGATGTTGTTTCAAGTAATTTTTTGACTTGGGCAGGAGATGCGCCAGGTAGGCAATGTGACAAGATTATTTTTGTTTTTGGAAACCGACGCGAAACCCTTATTATTTCATCTAATCCGCTATCGATCATTGTGTGAACTTGAACAAAGCCCTCATACTTGTTCGCTATCTCGAACATCTTCAAGACAACTGGGTTTTCAAGTTTTATCTTCCTTTGCCCCCGCGCTGGGCTAAATGGGCTTACGTTATTTATGTGTATCTCACCAAAACCCCGAACGCGTCCCGCGCGGAACTGTTCTTCAGCGAAGGGAAAGAAATTCTGAAAGATAGGGTTATCCATATCGGTGAGAGCGTCTTGTCCCGCCGAGAACAATACCCTGAAAAACTCATTTTGACCTAAAGCAGCTATATATCGTCCACCTAAAGCGCTCTTGATTTGCATTGGATTATCTGTTGGTCCGCCGCCGACCCCGCCACCCCAGCGAACGTTCGCCAAATCCATTTGGTTGATATAAAATTTTGGATCATTTCCCCCTTCGAGATGCATGTGCACGTCAGCAATAGGGACCTTCATCGCTAATTGTTTTTGTTTGCTGGTCTGTGCAAACGACTTGCTGCTTGAAGCTAAAACTGCGGATAAAAGCACGGAAATAAAAATCGTAATGAGCTCACCAATTCTCATTTTCTGTTCCTTTTGCCCGCAGTCATTTGAAGATCGATCACCGATCGTCCTTCAAAGTCTCTGTCCAGCCCCCTTTTTATGTACCAGTGATTTGTGGATTTACTAAGATGGTTTCAGGGACCGGCGGCCGCATGCCGAGGGCGTGATGAGGTCGGATATGATTGTATTGTTTGAGCCATTGATTGAT
>Ga0315905_10000060_pt1 | contig 109855 bp, 92 predicted proteins | sample LakEriMetagenome_5_FD_203522 | JGI IMG/M metagenome (GOLD analysis project Ga0315905, IMG submission 203522) | Freshwater fungal communities from buoy surface, Lake Erie, Ohio, United States - Buoy 4 MA121 | ecosystem: Environmental > Aquatic > Freshwater > Lake | place: USA: Lake Erie, Ohio...
GGCCAGCAAGGAAGAATGCGAAAATATCGTTGAATGAAGAATTGACCCATTCCATGTATTCATCACTTCCAAAGATGTAGTTGAATCGCAATGTATCTCCTGTAGGCACGAAGTCAAATTCTAAGATAGCTACGTCATTGACACTTCCAACAGAAAAACCTTGACCAATCAATGGCGGAACTGAATTGGCTATGGTAAGCAGGTCGTTGTTTCCACTCACCTGACACCCAAATGGAATGCTGTTAAAAGAACAGTCTAGGTTAAAAGCGTGATCGGTTGAAAGCACAACACCTGCGTCGATATCTAGACCTACGGAGTTCCCACCAGTGAATGATGCAAATTGCTCCGGACATCCGGTAAATTGTATATTGGTTGCCGATACACCACTTCCCAATAAAACGTCTGTAACGTAATTGGGCACAGGCATGCTTGTCATTTGCAACTGTGCAATAAGTGTAGTCGAGCTGAGAAATAAAATGCCGAGTAAAAGTTTTTTCATGTAAATCGTGTTAAAGACACATTTTCTTGACTGCAAATTTAGGTATTTGGTTGCAGGAATAGGGAAGAAGTTTATATTCGGATATATGAATGTCGATATTTTAGGAAATGCAGTAGACAATTACTGGAGAAAAGGCGATACAACTCCAGTTAAAATATGGATCAATGGTCATCGAGAACCCGATATGAATCCACAGATTTTCTTTAGAAAATTTCCTTCTATGCTTGGTTATGAGAAATTGGTAATGAAAGCGGTAAAAGGAAGGGTGCTCGATCTCGGATGTTCAGCAGGGTGTCATGCCTTTTATTTAAAAAATGCACGAGGAATTGAGGTTGAAGGAGTAGAGCTTTCGCCAAAGGCAGTTAAAATTGCGCGTGAGAGGGGGCTTGTAGTTCACAACTTAGACTGGAAAGAATTGTCGAAATCTAATTTTGACCAAGCCTATGCTTTGATGAACGGCATGGGATTGGCCCAGTCTTTAGAAGAGTTAGACCTGCTTTTTAACAAGCTGAATTTGTGCTTGAAGAAAGGTGGTGTTCTTTGGATTGACAGCACAGATGTGACATATGCGGAAGCCTACTGGCCTGTGAAGAATAAGGCTTATTTTGGGCTTGTAGAGTTTCAGCTCGAATATAAAAAGAAAAAACAGCGTTTCCCTTGGCTCTTTGTGGATCGAAAAACGGCCATGAAAAAAGCCCGCATAGCGGGCTTTTCTATCGTTGAGTGCAAATTGGAAAAAAACGGACATTACCTGCTTCAATTACGAAAAATCAGATAAGGACGCAGCTAGTTTCTTGCGTGCATGGAAAATGCGTGATTTTACGGTTCCCATGGGAATGCCCATGTGCTCTGCAATTTCATCATAATGAAAACCTTCAACAAACATTTGAAACGGAGTTTTATACTCGTCATTCAATTCTGAGATGGCCTTGCGTATGTCTTTTTCGTTGATTTGACTGGTAACAGAGTCAAAAGCAGTGCTGTTGTTATTGACAAAAAATTCATTGGCTTGCCCATCTTGAATAAGATTTTGAAGCTTCTTTCTTTTGTAATTGTTGATGAAGATATTTCTCATAATGGTAAACAACCATCCTTTGAAATTCGTTCCATCTTGAAAATTTTCTTTGTAACGAAGTGCCTTTAGCACGGTGTCTTGTAGCAGATCTTCTGCGTCTTCCACGTTTTTGGTGAAGTTGTATGCGAAGGAGTGTAGTGAAGGTGAATTGACCCTAACCAGTTGATTGAATTCCAATGTGCTCATTTTTGTTTAATTATTTAATGCAAATATTAAACAAGAAAATCGAGCCACCAAATTTTTGTGTAAGTATTTTTAAAAAAGATTAAACACTAGAATGCTTTCAATAAATCATCAACGGAGTGGTAGGTTGATATATACAGGCTGTCGGGGGATTTGATTCCCTGAACATTGTAGCCTGTAAAGTGGAAATGACAGTCGGTATCTTGCAATAACCGGATCAATCGCTTCATGTAATCGGGTATTAATACTGTAGAAGGATGCGTGGTGAATATTGAAACAAAATCAACAGCCCCCAAACGCTGATAAACTTGTTTAAGGTCATCTGCAGGTACACTTGCCCCCAACATAATGGTTTTGTACCCTCTCAATTTCATGATATACTGAAGCATGAGTATACTCAATTCATGAATTTCCAGTTCGGGCAAATACAACACTACAGGCTTTTTCGTACGGTCTATGGGGGTTTTTACATTTTCAATATGAAAAAGTAATTTTTGGCGAATGAGTGCAGAAACAAAATGCTCCTGGGCAGGACAAATGGAATCGGTTTGCCACAACATGCCAATTTGATGAAGAAAGGGCATCAATAGTTCTCGAAAAGATGCCTCCAGTCCTTTTTGTTGAACGTAGGGATCAAAAACATTCGAAAATAGCTCGTCGTCATAATTCAACATAGCCAGTTTCAAAATGTGTGCGTAGTGCTCTTGCCCTTGTTGGTCTGTAGCATGCTTGTTAATGACCTCTCGTATTTGATCGTCGGTCATCTTAGCGATTGCTGAAATTTTATAACCCAGGCTATTGAGTAATGAAATATTCAACAATACTTTTAAGTCGCGGTCAGAATATTTGCGAATGTTTGTATCGGTACGCTCTGGTCGCAAGATGCCATAGCGTTGCTCCCAAATCCGAATGGTATGGGCTTTGACTCCTGAAAAATTTTCAAGGTCTTTGATAGAGAATTCTTGCGTCATCATAGGCTTAGTTCCCTCTTAACATTCATACATGTGAATTGTTCAGAAAGCCCCTTAAAAACACGCTTGGTTCACTAGAGAAAATGGAATAACTTCGTCACAAACCAAAACCATGCTTAGAATTGCCTTAATTGGATACGGATACTGGGGCCCGAATTTGCTTCGGAATTTCAATGCACTTGCAAATGTAGAGGTCTCTTTACTTGTTGACTCCAGTACTTCCAGACTTGATGCTGCCAAAATGCAATTTGCAGGATTAAATACAAGCACCAATGCCAATGATGCGTTTCTCTCGAAGGAAATCGATGCAGTGGTAGTCGCTACCCCCGTTTTTACCCATTACACCCTGGCAAAACAAGCCCTTGAACATGGCAAGCATGTGCTAGTAGAGAAGCCTCTGACAGATAATTCGGAACAGGGTATTGAACTCATAGAGTTGGCACAAAAGAAGAATTTGACCCTAATGGTTGATCACACTTTTCTGTATGCAGGTGCAGTGCAGAAAATGAAAGTGTTGGCACAAGATGGTACGCTCGGAAAATTGAATTATTTCGACTCTACGCGCATTAACCTCGGATTAATTCAGCAAGATGTTAATGTATTATGGGATCTTGCGCCTCATGATATCTCAGTCCTGGGGTATTTAAACGCAGAAGTGCCCGTTAGTGTCAATGCTACAGGTGTTTCTCACATTCATAATGGTATTGAAAACATCGCTTATCTCACGGTAAACTATCAAAGTAATTTTATTGCTCACTTCAATTGTAGTTGGTCTTCGCCAGTGAAAATTCGTCTCATGTTGTTAGGTGGAAGCGATAAAATGATTGTTTTTAACGACATGGAGCCATCAGAAAAAATTAAAGTTTATGATACTGCTCACAGCGTTTCAACATTTGAGGAAAAACGTCAGGTTTTGGTTGATTATCGTGTTGGAGATGTTTATGTTCCCAAATTATCTACTACAGAACCGTTGAAGTTAATGGCCGAAGACTTTGTTCATTCCATTCTTAACAAACAAGATCCAGTTTCAAACGCTGCAGGTGGATTGCGTGCAGTTCAAATATTAGAGGCCGCACAAGAGAGTATTAAAAAGAGTGGGGCGGAAGTAAAAATTAAAATGGCATGAAGCAAGAATTACTTCTTTTTCCATGCAACGGAAACGCAAGGGAAGCTTTAGATGCCGTTGGCGAAAAGTGGAATGTAGTTGGATTCATAGACGATAATGTAGACTTGCAAAAAAACGGATGTGCTGGACTACCTGTCTTTGACCGGTCAGCGCTTGATAAGTTTCCGAATGCATTTGTATTAGCGGTCCCTGGGGCGCCTCATTCTTTTCATATGCGTCAGGAGATTATTCAGTCCCTAAGTATAGATGAACTTCGATTTGCAACTGTTGTTCATCCAAAGGCCTCGGTGGGTATGCAGGTTAAACTCGGACGTAATTGCTTTATTCAATCGGGAGTGGTTCTTACTTCGAATGCAGAAATTCATGATCATGTGGTGATACTTCCGAATACCGTGGTTCATCACGATAGTCAAATTGGAGCATTTTCCATGCTGGGATCGAATGTTACAATAGCAGGGAATTCTCTTGTAGGAAAAGGTTGTTACATTGGCAGTGGTAGTAGCATAATCAATGGTATTGCCATTGGTGATCACAGTCTCATTGGAATGGGAAGTGTTGTTATTCGCTCAATTTCCCCCACCTCAAAAGTTGTTGGTGTACCAGCAAAACAATTATGAAAAAAGTAAGTGTCATAATACCCTTCCTGAATGAGGCCGAAAATATTCCCGTCCTTGTTCAAAGTCTGAATGAATTTGTTCAAACCCAATCATCATTTCATCTAGAGGTAGTTTTTGTCAATGATGGTTCAACAGATGATTCTACTCAAGTTTTAAAATCTCAGACGCAAATGTTGTTTGAATCCAAACTCATTTCATTGGCCAAGAATGTAGGTTCACATGCAGCTTTGCGAGCAGGTACGCTTCACGCAACCGGAGACTATGTCACATTTACCTATGCAGATTTACAAGATCCGCTTTCACTCATTTCATCTTCGTTTCAACTCGCTGAACAAGGTTTTGAAATGGTTTGGGCATCTCGACAAAATAGCTCAACAGGCTCTTTGTTTAGTTCAATCTACAGCAAACTCATGCGCAAATATGTGACAGCGAGCTATCCAAAAAATGGATTCGACGTTGTTTTTTTTGGAAGAAAGGCTGCGAAGGAACTCAATAGAAATATTGAAAATAATTCATCTGTTTTTCTTCAACTGTTGACCATGGGTTTCAAGCAAACTCAAATTGAATATGTGAAAAATGAGAGGAGTCAGGGTACATCGAAATGGACTCTTGCAAAAAAAATAAAATTGTTTGTTGACTCCTTTGTAGCCTTCTCGTTTGCACCCATCAGATGGGTAACTTTAATTGGATTTATTTTGTTCGTTTTCGGATTGTCATTTACCTCTTACCTTGTTGTTCGTAAAGTAATGTATAATGATCTCGCCGAAGGATGGCCAATGCTCATGAGTGTTATCATTATGGGGTTTGGAATTACAAATATTTCCTTAGGTGTCATTGCAGAATATCTTTGGCGAACATTAGACGCGGCGCGAAATAGACCCGTTTTTATTATTGATGAAATAGAAGAGCTAAATCCATGAAAAAGATATTTGTAACAGGAGCTGCAGGTTTTATTGGATCGCATTTGGTTGATGACCTCCTGGCATCAGGACATGTGGTTGTAGGTTTTGATAACTTGGTTAACGGGAAGTTGGAAAATTTACAAGAAGCTCAATTGAACCCAAATTTTCAATTCATTCAGGGTGATATTCGAAATGAACAGGAAATTCAGATGGCCATGCAGGATGCTCATGTGGTGTTTCACCTCGCATGCCTTGGAGTTAGACATAGCATTCACAGTCCGTATGAAAATCACGAAGTAAATGCAGAGGGAAGTTTAAAGGTTTTGGAAGCGGCAAGGAAGCTTCAAATTGAGAAGTTTTTTTACATTTCAACCTCAGAGATTTACGGCGATATTCAAACATTTCCTATTGATGAATTGGGGGTTCCTGCCCCTAAAACGGTTTATGGAAGTAGTAAACTCGCAGGTGAAAATTATGCCTACTCATATTTTAAATGCTATCAGCTTCCTGTTGTTATCACCCGTATTTTTAACAACTACGGGCCACGCGCACATTATGAGGGCGACGCAGGAGAAATTATTCCAAGATCAATTGTACGTATGTTGTACGGTGAGGCGCCCGTTGTTTTCGGTGATGGAAGTGTTACCCGTGATTTTTTCTTTGTGAAAGATACTGCACGCGCACTTGTTCAACTCATGAATACAGAAGGCATCAACGGTCAAATCATAAACATTGGAACAGGTGTAGAAATGACCATGAAAAACCTTGCTCTTGAATTAATCAATGTTATGGGGTTAACAGGGGAAATGAATATTCAATTCGCTGAAGACCGTCCAGCTGATGTGCCCAGATTGTGGGTTAATCCAGCTAAGTTTTTAGCGCTCACAAACTTCGGAAGAGGAAAAGATTTTTCCGAAGGATTACAGGAAACGGTAGCTTATTACAAGAGATTATCGATCGAGCGAAATCTCAATAGCGAAATAAAACTTGAAAATTGGAAGGAATGAAAATACCCATTGCAAAACCATTTTTGAATGAAGCAGAAGCGCAATTGGCTTATGATACAATCCTGACCAATTGGGTGACTCAAGGTCCTCAAGTTGCCGCGTTTGAAGAAGAGTTCGCTGCATACACCGGTGCAAAATATGCTGTAGCTGTTTCAAACTGCACCACCGCACTGCACCTGTCTTTGGTTGTTGCAGGAGTTGGTCCTGGTGATGAGGTTATTGTGCCAAGCATGAGTTACATTGCAACCGCCAACTGTGTTATTCATGCCGGAGCTACACCGGTCTTTGCCGAGGTTTGCCGAGAAAACTACAACATAGATCCAGCAGATATTCGGAGGAAAATAACGTCAAAAACCAAGGCAGTCATTGGCGTACATCAAATTGGACTGCCGTTCAATATCAACGAAGTGAGAGCCATTTGTGATGAGCATCAATTGGTTTTAATTGAAGACGCGGCTTGTGCTGCAGGTTCTTCATACAACAATAGAAAAATAGGTTCCCATTCAGATTACGTTTGTTTTTCATTTCATCCCAGAAAGGTCATAACAACCGGAGATGGAGGAATGATTACAACTCAAAATGAAAAAATTGCACAGCGATTGAAATTGCTTAGACAACATGGCATGAGCGTCAATGATCGCGTTCGTCATTTGAGTCAAACTGTAATTATGGAGGAGCACGTAGAGGTGGGATACAATTACAGGTTAACAGATATTCAAGCAGCGGTTGGTCGCGAGCAATTGAAAAAATTGGATTGGATTATTGAGGAAAGAGCGAAAATTGCAAATGAATACCTTCAATCATTCAAAGATATTGCCTGCATTGAGTTGCCTCACGTTCCAGAACATGTAATGACCAATTGGCAAAGCTTCTCGATTTACATTAAACGAAATTCGCCAATCTCTAGAAATGATTTAATGCAAAGGCTATTGGATGTTGGAATTGCAACACGCAGAGGTGTTATGACCTCACACAGAGAACTTGCATTTACCTCACTCGGATACAATGACTCGCTGCCTGTGTCGGAGGACGCGTGCGACCAAAGTATTATTTTACCTCTATTTGTTCCAATGTCACAAGAGGAAATAGACTATGTTATTTCACACTTTAAATCTCTAGTTGGACATTGAGTTTTTGGAAAAACATATACCTGCATAGGAAAGAGTTAATTGTATTGCTTGTTTTGAAATTGGCTGTTGTTCTTTATTTCAATTGGCAGTATCAACTGTATTGGCCAGCCAATCAACAACAAGGATGGGCTATGTTGGGGAATGATACCAGCGGTTACATGAGACCACTCGAAGCCATGGTGCAAGGTTATGGGTATGACTCGGTTTGCCGAATGCCCGCTTTTGCACCACTATACTTCGTTTGCTATTTTATTTTTGGAAGTGCGAACGTGCTATCTGCTCTTGTTCTATTTCAGGGATTCATGTCATGGATTTCTTCGGTGCTTATCTTTCTAATTCTGAAAGGAAATTCGGTGTCCAATCAGCGCAGTTTAATTGGTGCAAGTGTGTTTCTCATATTTCCACTCATTGCAACCTATGATCATTTAATTCTGAGCGACTCACTTGGAAATTCGTTTTTTCTGGTTGCAATCTATTTGGCTTGGAGAGCAAAGCAGAGCAACTCAAATTTACTTTTATTCTTAGCCTCTTTCTTTTTAGTTTGGTCGGGTTTCTTTCGTCAAATTCATTTTATCTTTTTACCATTTCTTTTTTGGTATGCGGTTCCAACATGGGGGTCTTTCTCAAAAGTGATAATCAAAAAGTTACTTATTTTCATTTTTCCTTTTTTCGTTTTAGTTGGAAGTTGGGCGGGCTACAACAAAATGAGAACGAACCAATGGATCTACACCGTAGCTCCTTATGAAACGTGTTTCGGTTATTTACCGAAGCCGTTACTCGAATTAAGAAAATTAATGATTGCCATGGGGGGTGACATACAGCCTTGGGTCAAGGGAAGCGCTGGTGAGTTTTTTATTGGAAAGGAAGAAAGAGTTCCTTTTCAAGAGAAGCAATTCACTTCGAACATGAAAGAACCAGAGCTCAAAGAATTGAAAAGGCAATATCAGAATTTTTATTATCGAAATGATTCACTGGCTGGGGAATTCGTAATTCAAAAATCAAATGAATACCTTGAAGCATACAAATCAGAACACCCATCGCAGTTTTATTTTACCAATCGATTGAATTTGCTTGTCAAATTTATTTTTCCAAATCACGTAGACAACCTCCCTGGACCTGCAATTCATGAAATGAACATTTTTCAAAAAGGAATGAAGGCATTTGCTTGGGTTGGTATGTTTTTGATCAATGCCTTTGCATTTATTTGCGTTTTTCTCAGCTGGAGGCATGCACGTGATTGGTTTGTGCTAGCCATTGCAAATGTTTTACTCATTCTCATTTTGGCGTGTTTTTTTGGTTGGATTGAATTGAGGTATTTGCTACCCATCCACAGTCTCTCACTGCTTTTGATATTCATAGGTACACGGAGCGTACAATTTCCATGGAAGAAGAACAATACTCCTTAATTTTAGCACATGCAATTAATTGTTTTTGATGATTCGTCGTTGAATTTATTTCATCCCTTAACACTGACTAGGTCTTTGGGGCAAACGACTATTGGAAAGTATACATTTTTAGAACGCTACCTGCATGTCCTCAATTTGAAAGAAGGATTTATTTCAACTGCGGAAAGTCTTCAGAAATTATATGAAACGCCAAAAGACGGTGAGTCTTTGTGGATCAATTCACGCGTAGTTCCAACAGAGCATTTCATTGAACAGATCAACAACTTGCCCACAAACACGGCTTTAATACAAAATGAACAGATTTTAGCCGCCAAAACCGCCCAAGTTCAATTCAATTCATGGGAAGATACCATAAGTGTTGAAGGGCATGTTCTTTTAAATAATATCACAGATGTTTTTCGTTTTGCAGGTGATTTTATTGCTTTCGATTTCGCTCACCACGCTGTAATTCGTCCTAGTTTAGCGAGTTATCAATTGTTGTTCGGTGATTTTGAGCGCCTGAGTATTTCCTCTTCCGCCAAATTGTTGAATTGCACGTTGAATACCATAGATGGTCCAATTATAATTGACTCCGGGGCTGAAATTCAAGAAGGGGTCCATTTACGAGGCCCACTTTATATTGGCAAAAATGCTCAAGTGAAAATGGGTGCCAGAATTTCTGGGCCAACCAGCATTGGTGAGGAATGTAGAATAGGGGGGGAAGTAGTGAATTGTGTTATTCTTCCGTATTCGAACAAAGGACATGACGGATTCTTAGGTAACGCAGTATTGGGTTCATGGGTGAATTTGGGAGCAGATACCAACGGCAGTAACTTAAAAAATAACTACAGCGAAATTTCAATTCAATTGGAATTTGAAAAACAAAACATTCAGACCGGATTGCTATTCTGTGGTCCACTGATAGGTGATCATTCGAAAACAGGTATCAATACCATGTTGAACACGGCTACATACATTGGTGTAGCATCGAATGTTTTTGGAAGTGATTTTCCTGAAAAATGCATTCCATCATTTTCATGGAAAGATTCGTCAACACCACATCAATTCGAAAAAGCCATTCAAACGGCTGAGCGCATGATGGCGAGAAGAGGGAAGGAAATGAGTGAAGTTGAAAGAGAAGTTTTAAAACATATTTATTTATCTCGTGTCAGCTAATGCGGTCATACCGTCAGAAAAAAAAGCTTGGCATTGACATTGAAACAGAGGCGACATGAATTTTGAGAATGATCCCTATTTATTCAACGATGAAGAATCGAACAATCATGATTTTATTCCGTTGATTTCGGCAGAAGATGAAGATCAAATGGACCAAGAAGATACCCCAGAGGTATTATCTATCTTGCCATTGCGGAATACCGTATTGTTTCCCGGAGTTGTAATTCCAATAACAGTTGGAAGAGACCGAAGTATTCGTCTCATTCAAGATGCGAATACAGGAACGAAACTCATTGGTGTTGTAGCTCAGCGAAATGCTGAAATTGAAGATCCAAGTTTTTCAGATATTCACACCATTGGAACACAAGCCACCATCTTGCGTATGTTGCGCATGCCCGATGGAAGTACTACTGTTATTTTACAAGGTAAAAAACGCTTCGAAATAAAGGGAATGGTGCAGTCTGATCCCTATTTCAAAGCACAAGTTGAAGCATTCCATGAAACCAATAACAACGCAAAAAACAAAGAACAACAAGCATTATATGAATCATTGAAAGATCATGCGCTAGGTGTTATTGGCCTGTCTCCAGATATACCAAGCGAGGCTGGTTTAGCAATTAAAAATATCAGTGGACTGTCTTTTCTCACCAATTTTATTTCTTCAAACATGAAGGCCGGTGTAGAGTTGAAACAACAATTGCTAGAAATTGCGGATCTCGAAGAACGTGCAAAAAAAGTGCTGGAGTATTTGAGTCATGAGCTTCAAATGCTTGAAATGAAAAAAGAAATTCAGAAGAAAGTTCATATTGATATTTCTAAGCAACAACGTGAATATTTTCTGAATCAACAAATCAAGCAAATTCAGGAAGAACTTGGCGCAAACCCGCAAAAAGAAGAAATAGAAGAGAAGCGAGCAAAAGCCTTAAAAAAGAAATGGCCCAATCAAGTGGCTCAAACGTTCGAAAAGGAAATTGGTAAACTAGAGCGCATGCATCCACAAGTTGCGGAATATAGCGTGCAGTCAAACTACCTTGATCTTCTTTTAGATCTCCCTTGGGAAGATTGTAGTCAAGACAATTTCGACCTAAAACGAGCAAAGAAAATTTTAGACCGCGATCATTTTGGACTAGAAAAAGTGAAAGAACGCATTCTCGAACATTTGGCCGTTCTGAAAATTAAGGGCGACATGAAGTCTCCAATCATTTGCTTGTACGGTCCTCCAGGTGTTGGTAAAACCTCGTTGGGTAAGAGCATTGCTGAAGCATTGGATAGAAAATACATTCGCATGTCACTGGGAGGCTTGCATGATGAAGCGGAGATTCGCGGTCACCGAAAGACCTATATTGGAGCCATGCCAGGCAGAATTATTCAAAATTTAAAAAAGGCCGGAACAAGCAATCCGTTGTTTGTTTTAGATGAAATAGATAAGCTTGGTCAAGGGGTGCATGGTGATCCGTCTTCAGCCATGTTGGAAGTTTTGGACCCAGAACAAAATCACGCCTTTTATGATAATTATCTGGAGTTGGATTATGATTTAAGTAAGGTGCTTTTTGTTGCCACAAGCAACTCCCTGAGTTCAATTCAACCTGCTCTTCGTGATCGTCTAGAAATTATTGAAGTAAACGGCTACACCCTTGAAGAAAAGTTGGAAATCGCTAAGCGACATTTGATTCCGAAACAGCTCAGAGAGAATGGAATGAATGACAAGCAAGTGAAATTTAGCTCGGCGTCACTGGAGTTTATCATTGAATCATATACGAATGAAAGTGGGGTTCGCAATCTTGAGAAGCGAATTGGTAAGATGGTTCGAAACAGAGCAAAGATGTTGGCTTTCGATGAAGCATTCGATTTACTTGTTACAAGAGAGGAAGTAACGAAAGTGCTAGGCGTTTCATATGAAAAGGACCGCTATGACGATAATGAGGTTCCAGGCGTAGTCACAGGATTGGCTTGGACACCAACAGGGGGTGATATTCTGTTCATTGAATCAAGTCTCACAAAAGGAAAGGGAAGGTTAACCCTTACCGGAAACCTTGGTGATGTTATGAAAGAGAGTGCAACTCTTGCATTGGAATATTTGAAGTCACACGCCAATTTAATTGGAATGGATCCTGCTCATTTTGATGAGCAAAATATACATATTCACGTGCCGCAAGGTGCTGTGCCGAAAGATGGGCCTAGTGCTGGAATTACCATGCTTACAGCCTTAGCTTCAGCCTTTACAAAAAGAAAGGTAAAGAAGTATTTAGCTATGTCTGGTGAAATTACCTTGCGCGGAAAAGTGCTTCCAGTAGGTGGAATTCGAGAGAAAATCTTGGCAGCAAAACGCGCAGGGATCAAGGAAATAATACTGTGTGAAAAGAACAAGAAGGACATTGAAGAAATAGATGCGCGCTACTTGCGAGGTTTGAAATTTCACTACGTAAATGAAATGCATGAGGTCTTGGACAAGGCACTTTTGAAAGAAAGGGCGAAGTAAAATAATTTTAGTGTTTTGTAGTTTGCTTACCATGTCGCATCTTTACCTCATGAAGCATCGTCTGCTATTCGTTTTCATCATTTTTTCACAACTGCTTTGCGCACAAAGTACAACAGCTGTTTTTTCAGGATTGAATGTTTTTGGGTCAGCGCGAATTGCTTCTCTTGGTGGTAACGGCATGGCCCTCCCCGGCGGAGATATTCATTTGGTCACGTGTAACCCTGCTCTTATTGATTCGAACTTGACCGGTCAATTGGGAATGAGTTATGTTCGTTACTTCGCTCAATCGAACTTCGGATATTCAACTGTAGCTTTTCATAAACCAAAAAGTAAAATTGCTTTTGCTGCAACCATGCAGTACTTCAGTTACGGGGAGTCTAACCGACTTGACGGTTTAGGAAATTCCTTGGGTACAATCTCAAACAATGAATATGCGCTTCACCTCGGAGCTAGTTATCAGATTGACTCGTTGTGGAAATTGGGTGCTAGTTTAAAAAACCTCTATGCCGTATATGATGTCTATCAATCATACGCCTTAGCAGCAGATTTAGCCGCGAATTATGTGAATCCAAATTCAAAATTCGCTGCTAGCCTCATGGTGAAAAACATAGGGGCTCAGCTTAGTTCGTTCACATCCAACGACAGAGAAAAACTTCCATTGGAAATGCAAATAGGAATGAGTAAACAGCCTAAAAACGCGCCCTTCAGATTTCATCTTGTTTATGAAAATCTTCAAAAATTCGACATCACTTATACCGATCCGAATGCGGTTGTAGTCATTGATCCACTCACAGGAGAGCCCATTGGAAACAATACCTGGGAATTCGGTGATCGACTCATGCGTCATTTGGTGTTGGGGTCTGAAATTCTGTTTGGTCAAAATTTCAAGTTGGCCTTGGGATATAATTACCGTCAACGCAAAGAACTGGGTATTCCAAATAAACCTTCAACGGCAGGATTCAGTTTCGGTGCTAGTATGCAGTTTAAAAAATTTCAGTTGAGTTACGCGCGTTCTATCTATCATGTGGCAGGTGGAAGCAATCACATCTCACTTACTACGCGAGTGTTCTAATTACATAGCGAAAACCAAACCGGCCTTGATAAAATAAGGCCCGCCAACTGCACATTCCATATTGAAACCAACCCCACTGTGAGGGCGAAATCCGGTTACACCCAACAGAATAATTTGTCCGTCAAAGGAACGCAGTTTGAAATTGTTGTTGTTGAAATTTGGATTGCTGGTTGAAATAATATTTTCATAAATACTATAACTAGCGCATAAACCAGAGTATACAAATCCATTTGTTCTACTCACATGTAACTTTTTCAAAATGGTATAACCCAGATCTCCTTTTTTGCCAATAGGTATTTTCCAAACGAAGGTGTATCGAAGTCCAAATGTATTTTTGATTAATTTCCATTTAAAATCTTCTTCAATATTTGTGACTCCAAGCGAATCTTTCCAAGTGTAGTTAGACGAGTTAATGTGACCAGACTGCCTAGTGCAAAATACACCTATGTTTTGTTTCCACTTTTTTCTTTTTTTTGTCAAGGAGAATTCCATCATGGCGTTCGCCGAGGGAGTGGTATAACCTATTAGCGAAACGCTGCTGTCCTTTACAGGCCCCTGATTCATAAATATACTCATAGCACTATAACCCACACCGAAATGTACCAGCGCTTTTTTCTTTCTCAATTGCGCATGTGACGTGAGACTCAGTAAAAGTGCAATTAGAATTACATATATTTTATTGCACAAGGCCATAGCGTTTCATGTATTGTTCAATGTATTTTCCAATAATGTCGAATTCTAAATTTACAGTAAATCCTTCCTCAATGAATCGCATGTTGGTGTTTTCATAGGTATACGGAATAATACATACACCAATCTCATCGTCTGTAGGGTCAACAACAGTAAGGCTAATTCCATTAATAGCAATACTGCCTTTATTTACCGCGCGGAAATCAACCTGCGAAGAGTCGAATTTAAATCGATAGTTCCATGAACCTCCCGTCATTTCCTTGAACACACAAGTGGCCACGGTGTCTACATGTCCTTGAACCTGATGACCATCTAATTTATCACCCATTGCTAAGCTGAATTCCAAGTTCAATTCGTCTCCCACTTGCCAAGAATCAATGGTTGTTTTCTTACGTGTTTCTGGAATGGCGGTAACCCGATAACGGTCACCATCTATCTCAACAACAGTTAAACAAATGCCATTGTGAGCAATGCTTTGATCTATTTGAATTTGTTGAGCAATTGCAGCTTTTACCCAAAGTTCTAAATTTCCATTTGCTTCATGAAAGCCATGAACGATTCCTGTATTTCGTATTATTCCTGTAAACATAATTATTGCGTCTCTGTAGCCTGTTTCCCATTGAGAATATGCAGATACCCGTCTTTGTTCTCAGTAACTACGCCTTGAGTGCGAATGGTGTTGACTATTAACGTGTAATAGTATACCCCGTCACTGCATAAAATTCCGTTGTTGGCATCTTCTCCGTTCCATAATACATGAGGGTCTGTAGTCTCGAATACCAGTGTGCCAAACCGATTGAATATTTTTAAATCAATACTTTCAATGGAACGGTAAGGAAAAGGTTGAAAGACATCATTCGCGCCGTCTAAATCAGGAGTGATAATATTTGGTAGCTCATAGAATGGGCAATTATCAATGCAAATGACATTGCTAAATGCGCTCTCATTCTGATGCAATAATCCATCAGGCCAAAAGTTGAGAGAGTCCAAAGCTGTAATTGCAAAGCATCCTGCTATACTCGGTAAAGCATTTGGGTGATAAAAACCATAAGAATGTAATTCATCATTCGAAATGGTATCCAGTGCTAAAAAAGGACTCGACTCTGTTTCTGCATAATAAAGGACATAGGCGGTAACATCAGGCGCGCATAGTGTGTCGAAATAATTCCAATTCAATTCAAGTGTTAAATTTTCACAATCACTGGCAGCTTGAAGATTTGGGGCACATGGTGGAGTAGCGTCATAAGGCACTGCACATATTTCTTGAGACCAATTCCACAAACTATCTGCAATAGATGGCGTGTCGAAGGTTCCAAGTGTTTGAATTAAATAACAGTAACTTTCATTGTTGACCAATCCGGTGTCTGTATATGTAGCGAATGGGCTAGAGGTTAAATAGGAATAATTGATTTCTCCTGGAGCCTTTCTATAAATGTCATACTTGTAATTGAGCCATGGAAAATTTCCAGATAAATTCAGCACAACGGAATTATCTGTTGGTGTAGCAATGAGGAATGGTGAACTTGCAGGATTGGATTGCGATACAAAATTTCCTTGAGAGAAGAACTTAACTCGATAGACATGTGCACTTCCAACTGTATTAATTCCAGTGTGAACATAAGTTGTATCTCCACCTAAAAGACTGCTGAATGTTGTACCTGTGTAAATGGTTTCCCAGACATCACCAATTTGATGTTCTAGAAGATAGAAGTAGGGGGGGAGATAAATACTGGTGTCTAATTCAGTAGGAGCAGACCATCGGATGCTGTCGCTTCCCAATACATTGTCTGTATTTATAATACTCACATTGGTCATGACAGGAACATCTTTCCGAATGGTAACACAGTCTTCTTCGCTTGCATAGCTCAATGCCCCATCGGGCCAAACGGTTACTATACGGTAACAAAAAGGAACGCCAAATCCAGGAGCGTTATCCATGAAACTGGTGTTATATAATCCTACCGATTCACCAATGAGCTGGTAACCGGTGTAACCTGGCATTCCCACCTCGCACAGGTCGGGATTGAATGAAAATCCGTTCTGTTTGCGATACACCAGATACTTCACTAATGTGCTTTCGTAATTGCTAAATGAGGACGCACATGGTGAAGGTGACCACGTGATGTTTACAACTGAACCAAGAGCTGAAGCTTGCACATTTTCAACTTTGGGAGCAACAACGGTGATATTAACCGATTCAATATCGGCAAGGTTCACATAGCCGTCATCTAATGCCTCAAAACTGACGGTATAGGGAGCTGCGCGTACTTCAGCGCATTCAGGCTGCCAAATGAATGTATTCGTGAAAGGATTGAATTCAGCCTCATGCACAACGCTTGACATTGGACCACCAAACGCAGTAATGTCTACGTTATCTCCATCAGGGTCACTGAACTGAACTTGAAATTGAATGATTCCACCGGCTTCTACACAATAATCTGTAATTGGAAAAATAACGGGTGGTTCGTTGTTGCAGGTGACAACAGTAATCTGCATGTCTCTTAGCACGCTTCCAACTAAAATTCCATTTCGAAATTCTTGAATGAGAATGGCAATGTTGAATTCGCCTGCTAACGGCGGAACTAACCATTGAACATCGCCCGTTTGTGAATCAATAATGAAAATATCAGTCGGGTTGGAAGTTGATACTTCAGGCGGAGCCCAGCCTGTTAAGGTTTCGGCATTTTCGCCCAAGCAAGGCACTAAAGAGTAAACAAGAGAATCACCATCTGGATCATATGCAACGGGATTATGAATCCAAGGTTGGAAGATACAAGCTTGTTCAATTGGAGGCTTAAGTAGCTGAACCGAATTGTTGTGTCCGGTCTGGGGTGAAATGATAAGTACCGTTTGAAGGGTGAAAACTTGATTGACAGAATTGAATATGTTAATCACTCCAAAGTTTCTATTCGGGTCTTCAACAATAAGCGTGAAAACACCAGCCCCAGCGTAGGTGTGATAACCAATGTATTGATTCCTTTTTGCATCACCGGGTAAAACTTCTTCAAGGCTTCTTTCAAGACTGTCTAAGTCTGTATCTAGAATATTCGCAGGTTCATCGCCCCATTTAATTTTAAGCCATGGTCTGTCAGCAGCGGTGCTGCTTGATTTTGTGATGGTGTTAATGGTTACTTTGTAGGTAAATCCACTCACATGTTCATAGATAATTTCACCCGCTCTGTTGTGGGTGGCTTGAGCGCAAAATGCGCCAAACAAAATGAATATGAAAATGAGTGTCGTTCTGATCATACTACCTATTAGACTACAAGAACGATAAAAAGTTCATTATCGTTTCCAAAATGGCGATTGAAAAATTGTAGAATTTGATTTTACTCTCACACAATACCATCCTGAGTTGAGCATTCGAATATTCAATCTGCGCACATTTGATTCGGTCATAACAACTTGTCCCAATGCATTGATAACCTCAATGGACTCAATTGAAGAGTCAAACGAAAGGTTAATGTAGTCATCGGCCGGATTCGGAAAAACATTCAAGTTGCTTTCATGCATTTCAGTTATAGAGATACTCGGGTCTAAAACAACACAGTAATCTTCAACTTCTCCATAGTCATATGCACCGCATGATGCTGGTGGGGTTCCGTTTCCAAATGTTCCAACGTAAGCCATTCCAACGCGCATTCTTGTACTGCCTTCAATGCAACCTAAAGGAATGGTTATACTACCGGTTTCTGTTGCGGTTGTTGGGCCCCCTCCATCAAATGCTAATTCTGCAGGTTCTTCAAAAGTGCCATTTCCATTGTAGTCAATCCACATTTTGAAATATTCGTTGTATGAAAATCCACTGTATCCGGGGGTAAGCGAAACTGCATAGGTTTGTCCAGCCTGAAATGTACCCACATTTAAATCCGTGTAATCTGTGTAAATGGCATTGGTAGACGAGGTATTTGAAAAATTTCCGATTGTCACATTGTCAATCCATTCATCTGAAACAGATCCTCCGTTTGCCTCACAATACACTATGTCCGTGCAAGAGCCACAACCTGTTGTGCTGAAGGTAAATGTGGTAGGCGTAACCTCTGGATTGGCACAAGTTGAAAACACACTTAGGGTGTAGGTTGTGCAAGAGTCTAAATCGCTCAAGTTTATGGTGTTTGAGGGAACCGCCAACTGACTTTGTCCGCCGGGCCACGTAAGAGTGAGGCTATAGCCTTCAGCGGCTAAAATATTTTCCCAGGAAATGCTTGCAGTAACTGGAGAAATGTTGGTTGCCGAATAATTTGTTGGGTTTATGCAACAGCCGTCTGTCTGAAATGCAAAAGAACTGGTCCATTCACTGATGGTCGTATCGCACAGGCTAGCTACTTGAAATTCAAATTCGGTACATGAACTCATGTTTTCAAGAGTGAAACTGGTTGAAGTAATATTTTCAATCAAAGTCCATGTGGTTGAACCAACAGGTCTGTATTGCAAATTGAATCCGGTTGTTCCATCCAGAGCAGCCCAACCAAGAGTATATGTGGTTGTTCCTGGAGTTTGAATGGCGTTCAATGAAAATGGAGCAATACATCCTCCCGCAGAACATTCGTTTAAAAGTAAAGTGAGGCTTGAATTGACATTTAATCTTCCGCCGGTTCCTACTTCATTGGTGAGGTTTGAAATTAAATCAACACCGTTGTAGATATAGTCTCGAACCATTTGTGCTCCAAGCTGTGGATCGGCATGAGCTATTGATGCTATTGATGCGCATGGAGCGCTGTACAAAAGGGCAATTCCTCCGGCTACACAAGGGCCCGCGAAAGAAGTTCCACTTGTATTACCATAATTGTTATTCCCTGCCAGATATACATTTTCTCCCGGAGCAGCAATGTCAATATTCACAACACCATATCCGCTGAACGTTCGTACATCTGAATTATTCGTAGCAGTTACTGCAACCATAAATTCACTTGGACAAGCCGTAGGTAAGTCGCCAACTACATCAACATTCACATTGTTGTTTGCTGTTGATCCACATGACAGAACACCATAATGACCGAGTGAATCGTACATGGCACACCACAGGGGTGCACTAGATGGCTGTCCGTTATCAATACCCCAGCTGCTATTTGTTGCAACAACAAATGCTCCCGTTGCTCCATTGGTCTGATTATACATTTTCCGCATTTTCAATGGGTAATTGTACGCGGCAATTGCATTGGCTTCACTCACTGAACCCATCTGAACTTGCATAATTTTTACATCCCAGTTGACTCCAGTAATACCCACAGCGTTATCGCCTTTTGCTCCAATCATAGAACTGACTTGAGTGCCGTGATTTCCCGTGCTAATATTATCTGTGGTGTTTGAAATATTCCACCCATCAACATCATCTACATACCCATTGCCATCATCATCAATGCCGTTACCAACAATTTCATTGGTATTGGTCCAGTGATTGGCAATGATATCGGGGTGGTCCCATTTAGCACCGCCACCTTCAACCACACAAACAACAATTTCATCGCCCAGGGCGGTTAATCCCCCCGTTGTAACATCCCATGCCAAATCAGAGTCAATGTCATTGTCCTGTGGGTCATTGTGAAACCATTGTTGACCATAAGAGGGGTCATTCGGTGTGAGGCGTTCTTGCATGAGCCTGTTGATTTGCGCCTGAGACATGGTAGAAGAGGTGGGCACAAAACGAATAATATCTGCAATGGGTAAAAATTCTTCGTTGAAAGAGAAATGAAATATGCGCATAACATCACTCAACTCACCAAGTAATTTGAATTCAGGTTGAATGCCAAAAGTTTCGTTCAGCTCAGCAACAGCCTGTTGTGCCGTTTTGTCTTTTTTGAGTTGAATGATGACTTCTCCTCGAATGCGCTCCTGCGCGAATGCGTTAACAATGAGAAAGGAAAATGTAAGGGCTAATACATGTTTTATCATACCAAATTGCTTTGGTATCAAATATACGTCAGCACAACAGCACAAAGTGCTTGAAAATTAATTTTTATGCGTTTCTACCCACGGCATTTAAATCTTCAAATGCAGACTTTAAACGAGAAACAAATTCTTTTTCTCCTTCGCGCAGCCAAACACGTGGATCATAGTACTTTTTATTTGGTTTGTCATCACCCTCAGGGTTTCCGATCTGATTTTGCAAATAAGCAGCCTTACCCGACATGTAGTTGCGTATGCCAACAGTATAGGCCCATTGCATGTCTGTATCGATATTCATTTTTACAGCACCATAAGAAATGGCTTCACGAATTTCTTCTCTTGTTGAACCGCTTCCTCCATGAAAAACAAAGTTCACGGGTTTTTCAGTAGTGCCAAAGGTGTGCTGAATGTGATCTTGTGAGTTTTTCAGGATCACAGGGGAAAGCTTCACGTTTCCTGGCTTGTACACACCGTGTACATTTCCAAAAGCAGCTGCGATGGTAAATCGATTTGATATTTTCATCATGTGCTCGTATGCATACGCCACTTCTTCAGGTTGAGTATAGAGTTTAGAGCTGTCTACATCTGTGTTATCTACACCATCTTCTTCACCACCAGTGACACCCAATTCAATTTCCAGAGTGATTCCCATAGCGGTCATTTTTTCAAAATACTTCACGCTCAGCTCAATGTTTTCTGCGAGCGATTCTTCAGAAAAGTCGAGCATGTGAGAACTGAAGAGCGACTTTCCTGTTTTTTCAAAATGGCGTTGTCCGTGTTCCAGCATACCGTCCATCCAGGGAAGTAGGTTTTTCGCACAATGATCAGTGTGCATAATTACGGGAACACCATACATTTCTGCCAGAAGGTGAACATGCATTGCACCGCTTACCGATCCCAGTACAGAAGCAGCTTGCGTTTTATTGTCCAAAGCTTTACCTGCGTAGAAAGCACCACCACCGTTTGAAAACTGCACAATTACTGGAGAATTCAATTCTTTTGCGGTTTCCAATACAGCATTTATACTGTTCGTTGATACAACGTTTACCGCAGGAAGTGCATATCCGCGTTCTTTAGCATCATTAAGTAAAGCAGTTACTTCGTCTCCTGTTTGCACACCTGGTCTGAATCTCATAATTGTATTTTTTGCGAAATTAATTGAAAAAGGATTATTGAATGATTTGAAGCGGGAGAGTTAGTGCATTTCCTTCATTGAAAATTCGAATGAAATACAATCCGCTTTGTAACTCGAACGCATTGACTTCAATTTCGGCACGCTGATTCACGCTCAAATGAGAAACCGCTTTACCGCTCAAGTCAAGGATTGTTAGGTCGTATGTTTTGTTCGGATAGAGGCCTTTTATTCGGAAAATGCCTTGGGTAGGATTCGGGAAAAGTTGAATTTGCTCCGAAAATGCGGGACCTTCTTCAACGGCATCTGGCTGAATTGAAATAGCCTGAGCATCGCTATGCTCACATCCGTATGTGTTACTCCAAATGATTTGAACCGACGCGAAAGTGGATGTGGTGCTGTCCCAGAGCACTTCAATACTTGAAGTTCCTTGACCAGATAAGATGGTTCCTCCGTTTACGTTCCAAGTATAAGTATAACCTGGTTGCGGATTAATGCTATATGATTGTTGACTTCCATTGAGCACTGCAGTTGGACCTGAAATATCTAATGGTGTAGTTTCAGGGTATTCCTGAACAGTAACTTGATTGGAAGAAATACATCCGTTTTCATCCGTGTAGGTTAAGCTGTATATCCCAGAATCTGTAACATAAATGGTGTCATTCAAAGACGTGGTAGACCAAACATTTCCACCAACATAATTTGACCACAATGGAGATGGGACACCTTTACAGATGTATAAGTTACCGCTAATTGTTGGAGCTGCCGGAACAGCATAAACATGAAAATGTATTGAGTCTGTACTTGAACAAACATCATTGAAACTATACGTGTAGGTGTATATGCCAACATCAATTGGGCTTGCAATGGTCCCTGTTAAAAATGGTCCAGACCAGGTTCCATCTGCGGGTGATGCGCTATTCAGCGATAAGTCTATTGGGTTGGCGGGCTGACACTGATTAATATCTGTGCCTGCGCTGACTGGTAAGGGGGCGTCTACGTGCACCAACATGGTATCTGAATTGCTACAAGCATTGCTATCTGTGTAGAGGTATGAAATCGAATAAACTCCGGGATTTACAAAGGTCAAAGTATCATTGGTAACGTTGTTTCCAGACCAAGTTCCACCAATGGGGAAAGCCTGACCTGAAAATGTATTACTAGATATGCAGACTAGTGTGTCATTCGGAGCGGATACAACAGGCAATTCATAAACGGTTATTATTTCAGAAAGTTGATCAACACATCCAAATTCATTCGATACGGTTAAGGTTAGCGTATCGGTGTTGTTGATGGTTATTAAACTATCTACACTTCCATTACTCCATGAAATTGTTCCTCCATTTGCCAACAAATCAACTGAAAGCCCTTGACAGAAACTGGTGGGGCCAGAGGGAGTAATATTAGCTATTGGATTGGGATTCACAATAACTTGAATTGAATCAGAAACCACTGAACAATTGAATTCATTGGTGTTCGTTGCACTGTACCATCCCGAGGTTGTAATTGTGGCATTGTATAAACTGTCACCGTTCGACCAAGTGTTTACACTTGTTGAATCAGTAGTAAGTATAACAGATCCACCATCGCAGAATGTGGTAGCACTTAACGCGGAGATACTTGCGAGTGGGGCAGGATTTACAGTTAAATCAAAATTGCTAGATGTTGCAGTACATCCGTCTGCATTCGTTACCATAACCGAGTAGGCACCTGCAGTGTTTACTTGTGACTGCTGCGTGGTATCACCGTTCGACCACAAATAGGAGTCGCCTATGTTTGCTATGAGAAGAGCAAATTCATTGGAACAAATGGTGTCTTGACTACTTGTGGTAATTACAGCACTCGGATTTGATACCGAAATGGTTATACTACCCGTTGCCGTTGCTGTTCCCGTTGAGGCTGTGACGGTATAGGTTGTACTTGAAGCAGTTGGATTAACGTTTATTGTTTGATTGGTTGAAGAGTTGTTCCACAGATATGCTGTTAAAAAAGGACCTGTAATTGCCGTGGCCAAGCTTGATCCTGCAAAGGTTCCAATTTGAGGAATGTTGACTTGCGGATAAGTAACTCCTGCTGTATTCGGATTGTAAGCTACTGATGCGCCATTGGCTGGGTTGATTCCGGTTACAGTAACGGTTGGATTGTTGGTTGTTGTATTGATATGGGTTGACATGTCAAAACTCATATGCAACACATTATTGGCCATGTTGTTGATCACCAATTTTCTGTTGTAAATATTGGCAACATCACTGGCGGTTAAGGCTGTATTCCAAACTCTGAATTCATCCAACTGCCCGTAGTACCGGTCGTTTGGATCGTCATCAATTCCAGCTACTGCCGGATATCCGTTTCCAAGATTGGGTCTACATGCTACAGTTACAGGAACAAGACCAGATGTAGGGTGAGGCGGGTAATTGCTTCCATTCAATCGAGTTCCTACAGACACACCGTCAAGGAAAACCTCGAAATTGCTGTTGGTGTATACAACAGCCACATGATGCCAACCAACCAAAGGAACAGCCAATGAAAATCTACTCGCTACAAATTGGTGGCTGTGTTCTATGATACTAATGCCATTCGCGCCAACGCTTACCCCCGAACTTCTTCTGTGTGTCGGGCTCCAGATTTGCTGCGGGTAAACAGCAAAATTCTGCCCCATGGTGGCGTCGTAGATGTATAAACCATCAACATGTTCTGGCAATAAGACAATATTGTCTGTAGTTTGAAACCAAAATTCATAGGTAAATGTGCCAATGGTGAAGTTTTGAGCATTGTTGATGATCATTTCTTGGCCCGCAATCATTGGAAAGTCGGCCACTCGATTTCCAAGATCGGCATTTGCAGTTAAATCAGCACTTTGGCCTGGACAAAGAATATCATCTGTGGTTGAAATTGTAACATTTTGAGCAAACAATTGTCCAACAAAAAGGCAAAGTAAAAAGGCAAGGTACTTTTTCATAGGGAAGAGAATGTTCAAATATAAATCAGTTTCCAACGATTAAAATGTATTCAAAAATGAAAATCGCTCAATCTTGGATTATTGCTTGTACCTCGGATGATGATTTAAAATTTCGTTTCGCAATGCATTTTTGCTGAGATGTGTGTAAATTTCTGTGGTTGTAATACTGGCGTGTCCCAGCATCTCTTGCACCGCTCGTAAGTCAGCACCAGCCTCAACCAAATGCGTTGCAAATGAATGTCGAAACGTATGCGGGCTCACACTTTTCTGAATCCCAATGTTTCGTGCCTGATCTCGAATGATATTAAAAATCATCATTCTTGAGAGTTGTTTTCCCCTCCGATTCAAAAAAACAAAATCTTCGTGTCCTGCAGAAATGGAAAGGTGGTTGCGCATGTGCTCAAAATAAAAATTCAACCACTTCAATGAAATTTCGGTGATTGGAATAATCCGCTCTTTATTTCCTTTTCCGATCACCCGCAATAGTTGGTCGGATAGCAAGATGTTTGAAATTTTTAAATCCGTTACTTCGCTCACGCGTATGCCACTGCTGTACATGAACTCGAGTATGGCTCTGTTTCGGGTGCCTTCGGGTTTCGATAAATCAAGGGTTTCAATGATTTGAGTTACCTCCTCAATACTTAAGACGTCAGGTAATTTCCTTCCAATTTTCGGAGACTCTATGAGCTCTGTGGGGTCAATGGTAATGATTTTCTCAAGTATGAGATAATTGAAAAAACTACGAATGCTACTCAAAATACGGGCTTGGGTTGAAGCCTCCATGCCTAATTGATGAATTTCTCCAAGAAATTCTTGAATGTGCACCGTATTTACCGTTGCAAGTGAAATGCTTTGGAGATAATTTTCCAATTTTGAAATGTCACGAATATAGGCTTCTTGAGTGGCCGGAGACAATGATTTCTCCAACATGAGAAAGGATCGAAACCCCTGCACGTAACTTTTCCAAGACATGGGCTAAAAATACGAAAAACCCTCGTAAATGAGGGTTTTTCAGACTAATTACCTAAACAAATTCTAATTTAACCAAAACTACCTTCGCAACCGTTGTTGCTAAAAAATAGCAGCTCTTTTATAATGATGCAGTCATTTGAAGTTGCAATGCTTCAGTGACTGATATTCGTTCATTCCCTTTATATGCCGTTACAAATGGTCCAGGAAGTAGCGGATGCGCTTGTGCTAGTTCTTGACGCAGTTGTCTCGCATCTTCTAAATGCTTAAACTCACCGGTAACGTATTTCTCCCAACCGTTGTGGTGTTCAATATTAAATGTGTTTTTGAAGCCGTAGAAACGAGACAAAAATGTTTTATCCACAACCTTGTGTGAAGCAAGAATTTGAACTCGAAAAGTGAGTTCATTTTTACCTTGATGTTGTGGTTCTGTTTGTACTATTTGGTTGTCAGTCTTTTTAAGATCCTCTGGTAGCTCTTGCGAGTGTGGAGTAACCTGTTCTTGTTGCACTGTGGCTTCAGTAACAAGCTCCTGAGTTTTGGTGTCTACAGGCACAGCCAAGTCGCTGCCATTTGATTCAAAAGCTACATCTTTTCTGTAGTTGTTCTCGATGTGACTGAAATTGCCTACGAGTGACAAGGCAACAGGCTCGCCATTTGCTTTTAAGTGAATTAAGTTGAATGTGACCTTTAACTCAGGGTCATTGGGCATGCGCATCCATACAATTCGAATTTTACCATTTTCAATTGTAAAAGATGCTCCGTTGAGTTCTACAGCCTCAGCCTTAGTATCTGAAGGTAAAGCAATCTCTAAGAGGCCAAACCCTTCAATTATTCCCTTATTTATGTTCACTTCAACCAATGCCGTTTGTCCTGGTGAAAGCGAAGTCGCATGCTGGAGTTTAACTGTTACGGGATCTGATAAAAAGAAACTTGTTAAAGCAAGCCCTGAGCCCAACGCAACAAGGAAGAGTAGAGTGGTTTGTAGTACTTTCATTCTGGAAAACAAAGCAATGGAACATTGTGCATCTCAAGACACGCTTTTTTTGCAATTTCAAACAGGAGCATGTGGATAGGGAAAATGAAGAGGATATATTTGTGAATTTCAAAGTTTTGATTAAATTTGCAATCCGATTTAGAAAAAGAAAAAGTTATGAAACCAGAAATTCACCCAGAATCATACAGAATGGTCGTGTTTAAAGACATGTCTAATGATTATATGTTTTTAAGCAAGAGCACCTGCAATTCGAAAGAAACAGTGATGTGGGAAGATGGAAATGAGTATCCAGTTATTAAATTAGAAATCACGCACGCATCTCACCCGTTCTTTACTGGTAAAATGCAGTTGGTTGATACCGCTGGTCGTATCGATAAGTTCAAAACTCGCTACGCAAAGTTCTCAAAGAAATAAGCCAGCACCGCGATACTGTATAGAAAGCCGCTCTGTTGGAGTGGCTTTTTTTATTTCATACCTCAATCATCTATTTTTGTCAAATGAATTTTGAATCGAACGCATTCCATCAAACGAGAGTTCAACTTATACATGTTCTCAATGCCGCATTTCAATTGAACGTTGCAGAAGAAGAACTGCAACTTCAGTTAACTAGAAAAGAATTTGAAGGAGATGTGACTTTGGTTATTTTTCCACTAGCTAAAAAAGTAGGTAAGAATCCGGAAGCTTTTGGGGCGGAAATCGGAAGTGCCCTTCAAAACCAATTCAACGAACTTGAAACGTTCAATGTGGTCAAGGGCTTTTTGAATCTCAAATTGAAAGACTCATTTTGGATGAATGAATTTCTTTCCATTTATAACCAATTTAATTTCGGAATTCAACCACAAAATTCAAAAGAGAGAATCATTGTTGAATATTCTTCCCCCAATACAAACAAGCCGCTGCATCTTGGACATTTGAGAAACATCTTCCTCGGATACTCCGTTTCTGAATTACTTAAAGCCAATGGCCATCAGGTAACCAAGGTTCAAATCATCAACGATCGCGGAATTCATATTTGCAAGAGTATGATGGCTTGGAAATTATTTGGCAACGGAGAAAGTCCGGAATCAAGCGGCCTGAAAGGCGATAAACTTGTTGGGAAATACTATGTAGCCTATGACAAACAATTCAAGCTTGAGGTAGAGCAACTTGTGGCTGCTGGACTGTCGAAGGAAGATGCTGAACTACAATCAGCAATTGCTCAAGGCGCGCGTGAAATGTTAATCAAATGGGAACAGAAGGACGAAGAAACATTAGCGCTTTGGAGTAAAATGAATGGCTGGGTGTATGATGGGTTTCAGGTTACCTATGACACCATGGGTGTAGATTTTGACAAGCTCTATTATGAGAGTGATACGTATTTGTTAGGAAAAGAATGGGTCATGAAAGGCCTTGAGAGAGGAGTGTTTTTTAAGAAGGATGATGGTAGTATTTGGATTGATTTAACAGATGAGGGATTGGACCAAAAGGTTCTACTAAGAAAAGATGGAACGGCCATGTACATTACGCAAGACATTGGAACGGCCATGCTTCGCTTTGAAGATTTTCCAGATACGTCATTCCAAATTTATACTGTTGGCAATGAGCAGGATTATCATTTCAAGGTGTTGTTCAAAGTCCTGAAGAAATTGGGAGTTGCCCAAGCTGATAAGTGTTTTCATCTCAGTTACGGAATGGTTGAGCTTCCAGAAGGAAAAATGAAAAGTAGGGAAGGTACAGTTGTAGATGCAGATGACCTCATGGATGAAATGAATCAAGTTGCCAGACAAGTGTCTGAAGAACAAGGGAAACTTGAAGGTTTAAGTGGTGAAGAGAAAGAATCGCTACACAAAATGATTGGCATGAGCGCGTTGAAGTATTTCTTGCTTCGCGTTGACCCGAAGAAAAACATGCTTTTTGACCCGAAAGAGAGCATCGATTTTAACGGCAATACAGGGCCCTTTATTCAATACGGATACGTGCGAACCCAAGCCATTCTCCGAAAGGTTGACTTTGAAATAGACCATAACCCAATTTATGATTTGAGCCCTGAAGAACGAAATCTGATTCAGAAAATAGTCGAGTTTCCTCAAGTTTTACAAGATGCTCAAAAAGGATTCAATCCATCACTTGTTGCTGTTTATGCGTACGATTTAGTGAGAGAATTCAATACGTTCTATCAGAACATGTCCATCTTGCGTGAACCTGACGCAGCGAAGAAAGGTTTTAGATTGAAGTTAACTGAAAAGGTAGGTGAGGTTGTGAAGAATGCTATGGGAATACTGGGCATTCAAATGCCGAATAGAATGTAACAACAAGAACATATGCTGAATACCATAGAAGAAGCGCTTGAAGATCTGAAAGCAGGAAAAGTAATTATTGTTGTAGACGACGAGAATCGTGAAAACGAAGGCGATTTTATTGCGCCTGCTGAAATTGTAACGCCTGAAGTAATCAACTTCATGACCAAATTCGGAAGAGGTCTTATTTGTGTTGCACTTACGCAAGAGAGATGCGAAGAGTTGAATCTAGAACTCATGGTTTCCAATAATACCGATCCTCACAAAACGGCATTCACTGTCTCTGTTGATTTAATTGGAAACGGCTGTACAACAGGCATCAGTGCTCATGATCGCTCAAAGACGATTCAAGCATTGATAGATCCCAACACGCTTCCAGAAGATCTTGGAAGACCGGGGCATATTTTTCCGTTAATAGCGAAAGAAGGTGGTGTATTAAGGAGAACAGGTCATACCGAAGCCACAATAGATTTAGCGCGTTTATGCGGAATGAAACCTGCCGGTGCGCTAGTTGAAATTATGAACGACGATGGAACCATGGCTCGTCTTCCACAGTTATTGGAAATTGCCAAAGAATTGGACTTGAAAGTGATTTCCATTGAGTCTTTAGTTGCATACAGACTGCAGCGGGAAACTCTTATTTCTGAAACAAGAAGAGAGAATAGATCTTGGCTAGGAATGGACGTTGAAATTGTTCATTTTTCGAGTGAATCGAACCAACGAAATCACGCTGCCTTGAAATTTGGAAAATGGGAAGAGTCTGAAGCTGTTCCAGTGCGGGTTCAAGCCGTTTCGTCATACGGCGATTTTATTGATGTGCTTTTGCAACAACACGGCTCGTTGAATTCAGCTTTAAATACCATTCAATCTGAAGGAAAAGGGCTACTTGTGTTATTGGAAAACGAGAAAAGAAACAACGATGAACGCGACTACGGAATAGGAGCACAAATTATTCGAACACTGCATGTCACGAAAATGAAATTAATTTCGTCTTCGCAAATCAAGCGCAATGCGCTTGAAGGATATGGACTTGAAATCTCTGAATACATAACACTATAAGTTGAAATAATGATTTTACCAGTTATTGCATACGGAGATCCCGTACTCAAAAAAAAAGCTGAAGAGATTGATCAGAATTATCCAGATCTCAAAAAACTCATTGAAGACATGTTTGAAACCATGTACAATGCGAACGGTGTAGGACTTGCAGCCCCCCAAATTGGTAGGTCAATACGCTTGTTTATTGTTGATGCAACACCCGTTGCAGAGGGTGAAGATGGGGATCCAACATGTGAAGACTTTAAACGCGTTTTCATCAATCCAATCATTTTTGAAGAATCAGGTGAGGAGTGGAACTGTGAAGAGGGATGCCTATCCATTCCTCGAATTCGTCAAGAAGTAAAGCGAAAATCTACCTTAAAGATTGAGTATTACGACGAAAATTGGGATCTTTACGAAGAAGAATTGGATGGCTTTGCTGCACGCGTAGTTCAGCATGAATATGACCACATTGAAGGTATCTTATTCATAGATCGAATAAATACGTTGAAGCGCAATTTGTTGAAAGGGAAATTGCGTGATATTGAAACAGGTAATATCAGTACTGAATACCGAATGAAATTTTACAAATGAGAATACTCTTTTTTTCGTCCATGGCTTTGCTACTTTTTAGCTGTGGCCAAAACTCCCAATCAGAGAATGCACAGTATAAGCGTGCAAATCTAGATTCATTGAAAAGTGTGGTTCAGAGCTTTGATAATAAGGCAATGTCTGCGGAACGCGGTCAAATTTCTCAACAAGAAATCAAAGGAGTGGTGCAAGCTTGCCTCACCTTGGGTGATTCTTTGAAAGATAACAATGAGAAAGTCAAGTATTTTGTCAAAGCAGGTAACATTGCAGGAAGTGCACGCATGGCCAATGAAGTGAAGCGCAGTTTTGAATCGGCCTTGTCTCTGGAAAATGACCCCGCCAAATTGGCCTTAATTCACTTTCAATTCGGTTTTATTTCCGATGAATTTCTCAAACAATTTGATGTTGCTCAGCGCGAATACGAAATTATTATTTCAGATTTTGCTACTTCGGAATGGGCAGACGATGCTCTATTGGCCATGAGTCAACTGGGGAAGTCAGATGAACAGATTTTGCGTGAGTTAAAAGAAAAGAATGCCAGTGTAACTCAAAAGTAGAATATGTTCGGGAAGTTCAAATACCTCCTCGCTTTTACATTGCCAGCCTTAGCTGTTGTTGGATTTTATATTGGAGGAATTTGGTCTTTTTCTACGCTTGTCTTTTCGTTTGTATGCCTTCCGCTGTTTGAATTTGTGATTGGTACAGATCGAAATTCACTTCAAACCGAATTTACATCACGTAAACAAAGAGATGCAATACCGGTTGTCTTGGTCTCGCTGTCTGTTCCCATACAGTTTGCCGTTCTCATTGCTTTTCTCTACGTCCAAAAAAACTACGAATTTTCAAGTCTTACTTATTGGGGAAATATCACTGCAATGGGCATGATGTGTGGCGTCTTCGGCATAAACGTGGCCCATGAGTTAGGGCACTCTCCATTGAAACGCGAACAGCTAATGTCAAAGGCACTCTTATTAACGTCGCTCTACATGCATTTCTTTGTAGAGCACAACAAAGGTCATCACAAATGGGTGGGCACAGCGAAGGACCCCGCTACTGCACGGCTCAATGAGTCCATTTACCATTTTTATCTTCGGGTAATTCCTCTTTCATTCGCGTCTGCATGGAGAATTGCAAAAGATGATGCTAAAAGAAAAAAGAATGGTTTCTTCAATGAAGTCCTTTTGTATGTTATTATTGAATTGACCGTTCTAACCTTGATTTATGCATTGTTCGGATGGAAGGTGTTCCTGTCTTTCTTTTTGGCGGCTGTTATGGGTATTTTACTTTTGGAAACGGTGAACTATATTGAACACTATGGACTTTTTAGGGAAAGAATTACAGAAAATAGATTCGAAGATGTAGCGCCATTTCATTCGTGGAATTCCGATTTTATATTGGGAAGAATTGTGCTTTTTGAATTGACCCGACACAGTGATCACCATGCAAATCCCGAAAGACCTTATGAACACCTGAGATCATTAGACAACGCGGGACAATTGCCGGCAGGCTATCCCAGTATGATGCTTTTAGCTCTTGTTCCTTTCGCTTGGTTCAAGATCATGAATCCATTGGCGATGAAAGTAAAAAATCTTCAAAAAAATCTTGCAGATTAAGGGAATGTGCTTATTTTTGCCATCCCAAAAGTTCTTTTATTTATTGCGAGAGTAGCTCAGTTGGTAGAGCATAACCTTGCCAAGGTTAGGGTCGCGAGTTCGAGTCTCGTCTCTCGCTCATAGCAGCAAAGAAACCTGATCTAATCAGGTTTTTTTGTATGTAGTTGCCCGGATGGTGGAATCGGTAGACACGCAGGACTTAAAATCCTGTGGCCATCGCGGCTGTGTGGGTTCAAGTCCCACTCCGGGTACTATATTTAATCCTTGAGAAATCAAGGATTTTTTTTTATGTCGAATTTGAATAATTCCATCAACCATCTCGGTGGGTTGCAATCATTGCGAGGCATTGCGGCTTGGATGGTGTGCGTTTACCATTGTGCCTTCTTGTTGAATGCGCACTTCCCGAATAATTATGATTACCTTACTTGGGGACAGGAAGGTGTTTCTGTCTTTTTTGTCATCAGTGGTGTTGTTATGCCATGGTCTATGTTTCAAGGGCAATATGGGTATCAGAATGTTTTTCGGTTTCTCGCCAAACGTTGGGTGAGGCTGTATCCGCCTTTTGTTCTTTCCATTTTTCTATTTGTTGGTGTCATTTGGCTTTTGATTGAAGGACAATCACTCAACGGCGAAATGCTACAACGCATTGCTAATTCCTTAGCTTTCTCGGTGCCCTTTCTTCAAGAAGGAAAATGGGTCATTGATGTGTATTGGACACTTTTTATTGAATTTCAATTTTACATTTATCTCGCAATCATGCTGCCGCTCATGGTTTCGAAATACCGCATAATTCGAAACTTGGCTTTTTATTTTGGATTGGCAATCATGCCGCTTTCTTTATTATTCAATGGAATACATGTCAAAGAAACGTTGTTTTTCCATCTGCCCATATTCTCTTTGGGATTCGCACTTTTCATGTACTGGAAAATGTTATTTAGTCGGGTAGAGTTTCTATTCGCTGTTGTGTTCTCAATTGTGGCTATTTATGCTGGAGTAGAGAAACTGCACGGATTGGGATATCATATTTTAACCGCTTCCGTTTTTGCTTTCCTCTTTATCTTCTTAGTGAAAAAGGGACCGAAATGGTTAGACTTCGTTGGGGAAGTTTCGTATTCGTTTTATCTATCGCATCTCATGTTCGTTTTTTTATATTACCATCTGGTTTACTCTCCTGAGATGAATGTATATGTGCTGCTATTTAGCTTGGCCCTGTTGCAATTGACCGCTATTCTTGGCGCTTGGGGCATGTATTGGCTCATTGAAAAGCCAGCCCTAGACTGGACCAAGAAAATTAAATACAAGCGATAGAACCTTTCACCCGATGCATTGTTCATGTGAGTATGAAAGTGTACACGCTCAAAAAGACAACCTTGCTAAAAGCCACTCCAGAAGTGGTCTGGGAATATTTTTCCACGCCATTGAACTTAAATGATATCACTCCTCCTGACATGAGTTTTGAAATCTTAACCGATTTAAGAGGATTGAAAATGTATGCTGGAATGGTGATACATTACAAGGTTCGACCTTTTTTGAATCTTCCAATGAAGTGGACAACTGAAATTACACATTGTACGGAAGGAAAGTATTTTGTAGATGAACAGCGATTTGGTCCGTATGCGTTCTGGCATCATCAACACATTTTTGAGACAACTTCAGAAGGTGTTCTCATGACAGACATTGTCTCTTATGCCGTTGGCTACGGTATTCTTGGTCGAATAATGAATGCCGTTTACATCAAAAAGAAGTTGGAAGGCATATTCGACTTCAGAGAACTTCATGTTCAAAGAAAATTTAACGCAGAATAAAAAGCTTCTCTGAGTGTTGGCCCAATTCATCTTCCCAACGAACAAAATATATGCCCGTCGCTAACGAATTGAACTCGTAAAAGATTTGTGCACTCTTCCAAATTTGAACGGTTTCACCAAGCGCATTCACAAGCTGAATGTTGTGAGCATTTTCAGCTAGTTCAATTTGAAAATAGCTTGAAGCAGGATTCGGGTATAACAAATGTCTTGTTGCCGTATTAACACTACTTCTTTCGGAATTGTCGGTGAATCCGGCAAACGGTGAAATACACATTTCGTAGGAAGTTCCTAATGTTCCCGTTCCGTATGTAAACTGCGGTGCACATGTAACTTCGTAATGCGTGTCATATTCTAACTGTGCTACAGTACCCAAATTCAGATATTGATTTGAACGCGTGGTGGTGTATGTGATGGGCAGACCAATGGTGTTGCCTTGATCATCTAATTTCTGAAATTCCCAATGATAGCCAATGTTTGTCAGCACAAAGGTGTTGGCGGCAATCCAAGAAACTCGGGGTTTGCTTTGAACGTTGCATCTATCAATATACCTCAATACGGTTTCGCTTTGTGGGTTAATGTGTATGCTGCAGGGATTAACTCCAGACATCACAACAATTTCATTTTGCCCATTGCTTGTAGATAAGGAATAAATGTTCTGCACTTCAATGGAATAGTTGCAATCATAAGGCAAGTTGGGAAATACATTCGCCAACACTAAATATGGAGAGCTTTGATTCTTGATATATGTATTTCCGTTTGCTAATCCACTGGTGCCTTGAATTGTAAATCGGTATGTGCAACCACTTGTTACTGAAGCAGAGAAATAGTTTCCCATGTTTAGATTGAAACTTGGGTTGTTACCACAATTTCCATTTTTCAAATGGCGCAAACACAAGGTATAGTCTGTGTTGGAAGCATTTGAATTCTCAAGTACTCGAATGAAGTATGTGTTACCCGCTTGCAGTTGATTGCTGTTTATGTAAAGATTTCCACCTGCACCATTTATTTCTGAATCAATTAGATTTCCTTGTGCGTCAAGCAAAGCAAGCGACAAGTTGGAAATACCGTTATTCAAGCTCGAATTCAGTTTTAGGTTAATTCCGTTTGATACTGCGATAAATCTGTAGTAAGCATCGGCGCGAATCGTACCTCCGTTCAAGGACAAATAACGGTTGTCTAAATTGCTACCAATGGCATTGCAAACAGGATAAAAAGAACCGGTAATGAATTGTGCATTTTCTAAATCTTCTCCAAGGCTTGGGCAGTTCAAAGTGAAGGTAGTTAGTCCAACATTTAAGTTTGAGGCATCAAATAAAATAAAATAGGATTGTCCAGCATTCAAATGAATATATTGTTTTCCCGCTTGCGTAATAGCGCATGTAGCAGTGCTGAATTCACATCCGTTCTCAATTTCTTGCACGTATGCGGTGAAAGCGTTATTGTCACTCTCGATTTCATATGTGCCAGAAAGAGTGGGCGTAAACGAATAGATAAATTCTCTACCTGGTGTTGTGCCGCAGGCGTTTCCTGCGAACGATCCGGCTCCTTCAAAAAATAGAGTTTCGGAAACCCCGCAAATCAATTCAGTTGCGGCAGCACAGTCGGGAGTATTCCAAGATGTTGTAAATGTTACTGGAGCGGACCATGGGCTGTCGCCGTTGCCACAGCTGTTGCGCACATAGGCGTAATACGTAGTGAATTCTTGTAAATTGTTGAGCGTAGTAAAAGGAAATGCAACGCCATAGACGCTTGCCGTGGTTGAAGGAATTTCAATAGGTGAAGTGGTATAAAAAACATCAACTGTGGTGCCTGTTTGGTAATTGGTCCAATTCAGTTGAGCCGAATTCGCATTAATGTTTGAGACATTTAAATTGCTTGGTTGAGTGCAGGTAGCATTGGTCAAACAAAAATTAAAATCGCCCGCTTCACCGGGTAAGCTAAATAGTTGCAAATAATAATCTGCTCCAGCTGTGATCCATTCGAAATAGTCACCACCAATACTCGAAATGTTTTGACTCACGACCAAAGGGCCGAACAGATTTTCGCACGAATTACCGGTGTACAAGGCGTATCCAATTTGAGTATTTCCTTGTGCATTCATTTGAATTTCAAGAAGGGTAGTGGGGTTTTGGAATGTATACCAAATGTCTTGAATGGTATAAAAACCAGAAATTCCATCGGGGTTCTCAAAAGGCTGGGTTGCGCAATTGGTGCTTGCCGATTGCGGGTTTATGCATTCAATGTTGGTTAAGGTTCCCAAGTGAATTGCACCTTCACAAGCATCATTGAGGGGGGCAATGCATGAAGAAGTGCAGGAAGCCGTCAATTGAAAATCCGAAGTTTCGAGAGCAATACCATGAACAAAAATGTGATATGTTGTTCCGCCATTGGCTTGGAAAGTAACTCTCGAGCTATTGGGGTCATTGCACGTGGGATCATCATCATTGGCAGCGATACATGAATCGCCAATGTATACAGAGATTTGTGTGTCGAAATTGGTGAGGTTCGAGCAGGTAGTTAAGGTGGTTAAATTGTCATTCCCCTCATACACGTACCATACACCCGTGTTGTTAGGCGAGATTAGGAAAGGATTTGATACGAGATCAAGAGTGGCGCCGTGCAATGTTCCGGTAACGCTGCTTTCACAACCCAAGAATGCAGCGTTTTCGAACAAGTCGTTACCCGGAGGAGGCGTTAGACAATCAAACTGAAAGGAGCCAAAAAAGTTGTTGCCACTACTCGAAACATCAATGCAAATGATATATGTAACACCTTGGTTTAAAAAAAGTGCGTTGGTGCTCATGCCACCAGTTATGGGCCCTGAAGTGGCACAGGTCCAATCTGCAGTGGCACAGCCTGAGCTTGCATCTTTGTATCGAATATCAACCGGTGTAAAATCGCCGTTGTCAGATAATTGTCCAGTATATTCACCCGTTGTTGTTGGTGTGAAACTGAGGAAATATTCATTTCCAGTATTTGTGAAGCCACAGTAATTGGTATTGTCAAAGCCTACGGCGGCGTTGATAATAATGGCATTTGGACTACCACAAAAAGTTTCAACGGCTGTCTCACAGCTATTTTGAGCCAAAGATTGAATTGGAAAAAAAAGTGAGCCGAGAAGAATTAAACCGAGTAGACGTAGTTGCATAATGTTCCTATTTCGCTAATCTAAAGTAACGAAGAATAGGCAATCAAGGTTACTTGTAAATAAGAACTTTTACAACTTCAATGCGTTGAAAACAAAAATGCTTAGCGCGTTAGTTTTTTGTACTTGATTCGGGTTGGTCCAGTGTCACCTACACGTTTGCGTTTATTCTCTTCATATTCGGAATACGTTCCCTCGAAATAAACAACTTGCGAATCTCCTTCGAAAGCAAGAATGTGTGTGCAAATGCGATCTAAGAACCATCTGTCGTGACTAATAACTACAGCACACCCAGCAAAGCTTTCAACACCCTCTTCCAATGCACGTAGGGTGTTCACGTCAATATCATTGGTTGGTTCATCAAGCAAAAGCACGTTGGCTTCAGTCTTCAGCGTCATGGCTAAATGAAGTCTGTTTCGCTCACCTCCTGATAACACACCGCATTTCTTTTGTTGATCGCCACCAGCAAAATTGAATTTGCTGCAATACGCTCGCGAGTTGATTGTTTGTCCACCAATTTCAATGACTTCATTTCCTCCGCTTACAACTTCCCAAACCGATTTATTTAAATCTATTTCATGGTGACGTTGGTCAACATATCCGATTTGAACTGTTTCTCCAACTTTGAATGTTCCAGAATCAGGCGCCTCTTCTCCCATAATCATTCGGAAAAGTGTGGTTTTACCTGCTCCGTTCGGACCAATAACACCTACAATTCCGGCCGGTGGAAGTTTGAAGCTTAAGTTTTCAATGAGTAATCGGTCGCCAAAGGATTTAGAAATTTGATCGGCTACTATAACTTCATTTCCTAATCGGGGTCCATTCGGAATTGGAATTTCCAATTTAGCTTCCTTCTCACGCTCTCCCTCGGCCATCATTTTGTCATAGTTCTGCAAGCGTGCCTTATTTTTCGCATGCCTTCCTTTTGGATTCATTCTCACCCATTCTAATTCGCGTTCCAAAATTTTTCGACGCTTGCTTTCCTGTTTTTCTTCAGCAGCTAATCGTTTCGATTTTTGATCTAACCAACCGCTGTAATTTCCTTCCCACGGAATACCCTCACCGCGATCCAATTCAAGAATCCATCCTGCAACATTATCAAGGAAATATCGGTCGTGAGTCACGGCTAATACAGTACCCGGATACTGCTGAAGGTGTTGTTCCAACCAATAAACGCTTTCAGCATCTAAGTGGTTGGTAGGTTCATCTAGCAATAAAACATCTGGCTGTTGCAACAACAAACGACACAAAGCAACTCTTCTTCGCTCACCTCCGGAAAGGTTCTGAATGGTTGCATCTTCTTCTGGGCAACGCAACGCATCCATGGCTATAGCTAGCTTCGTGTCTAAATCCCAACCTCCCAGTGCTTCAATCTGATCCTGAACCGCCGCTTGTCTATCCATCAAGGCTTGCATTTTATCTGGATCATTTAAAATTTCTTCATCACAGAATTTAGCATTGATTTCCTCATACTCTTTCAGTGCATCTGTAATGGGTTTCACACCTTCTTCTACAATTTCGCGAACCGTTTTGGTATCATCCAATTCAGGTTCCTGTGGTAAATAACCAACGCTGTAACCGGAAGACCAAACCACATCGCCTTGGAAGTTTTGATCCAAACCAGCAATGATTTTCATAACGGTCGATTTACCAGCACCGTTTAAACCAATGATTCCAATCTTCGCTCCGTAAAAGAAAGAGAGGTAAATATCTTTAATTATATGTTTTCCTTGTGGAGTGTATTTGTTCACTCCCACCATTGAGAAAATAATTTTTTTGTCGCTCATAAGTTGTATTGAGCGGCAAAGATAACAGCTTAATTTTTAGATAATGCGATGTTTAAAATTTTCGAAGTTGCCCCCGCATTTTGAATTACATAATGAGCACCTCCTGAAGAGTGCATGTTTTGTTGCATGCGATTCATGCATGTGTTGAATACTTCTTCATTTGTGAAGGTAAAAGCGGCACCACATTCCAATAATTCCAATGCCTCTTGAAATTGCGTGTGTTTTGGTCCGAAGCAAATTGGAGTGTTGTATACTGCGGCTTCCAAGGTGTTGTGAATTCCTTTATTGAATCCCCCTCCAATGACTACAATATCGGCAAAAGCATATAACCGAGATAATAATCCAACGGTATCTATTATGAGAACCCTTGATCTGTTTTCATCGGTGAATGAACTCCAAAGTTGATTTTCAAATTCGCTAAATACATTTTGAATTTCAGTTATTCGGTGGGCTGTAACTTCATGAGGAACCACAATGACTTTCCAGTCGGGGTTTGCCTTCAGCCAAGAATTCAAGATTTGTTCTTCGGTTGTATAGCTTGATCCTAGAACTAAAATTTTTGAAGATTCTTTCCAGGTGTCAATTCGCGATTGTATGCTCGAAAGATCAGCTTTGGAAATTTCCAAGACGCGATCAAATCGGGTGTCTCCGGTGACTACAACATTATCAAACCCCAAATCATGAAGTGCTTTTTCAGACGTGTTTTCTTGAACGTAAAACTGTGTCACAGCCTGCAATACCGATTTCCAGAAGAAAGAAAATACACTGAAGAAGCGCTGCTCAGTTCGGAAACGAGCTGAAAATAAATGCAGAGGCACACTTCTTTTTTTTAATTCGAAAAAGACATTGGGCCACACTTCGTATTTCACAAAAAATGCTACAGTAGGATTCAAGTCTCGGATGAATTGTGATATTTGAAAATAGCGATCAAAGGGCAAGTAACCAATCCAATTGACAGGAGCATAATTTTTTTTCTGGTCGAAGCCGCTATCTGAGAAAAAAGTTAGTGCAAGGAAGTGAGTTGGATGTTGCTTCCTGTATGATTCAATAACCGGTCGTGCCTGTTCAAATTCACCAAGTGAAGCGCAGTGAAACCAAACAACAGGTTCAGTCCGATTTCTATTGCGAATAGCATTCTTAAAAGTTTTTTTTTGCTGTAACCGGGCCAAGAAAACTTTTCTAAATCTTTTTTTTACTAGAAGGAAAGGAAGCGCAATCCACCAAAGCAATTCAACACATATGGAATAAAGAAGTTGCATTAGTAGATGTAGAAATCATTAGGAGCACGCTCGTACAAATTTAATATCCATCCTCCTCGAATTCCAATGAGCCAATCGCGACGCATACCGGAATTATATGTTTGAGTGTCGAAATTAAAATCTCTTCTGCATGCAGTGTAGCCTTGAATGGCGTAGGCTCCAATGTAAAAATTAACCAATCTGTTGTTACTCATGTTGTAGTATCCAACAAACTCAGACAAAGCAAAACCATTTGTTAAACGATCATATCCTTTAACGTAATCGCCCTCCAATTGGGTAATTTTTGACTCTTGATGTTCAAGCCGAATCTTATGTTGTAGAAAACCAATCCCTCCTTTGACGAGTAACCCACTGTTCGGGTTGGGGCCAATGAAATTGAAAACCCGTCCTCCCTCTAATGCAGTGTGAAAGCCACGCTGCTGTATGAAAACACTTGCAACTTCACCATTATCAGCTAAAATGAGATTGTCACTGGTAATTAAGTTATTCATTAAGCCGGGTTCCGAGACTTGATTCCCATAGAGGTAGCTAAATTGGGCACCGTAATACCAATTGTTTTTTGTTTTTATATGAAATCCTAAATCCAGATGTCCGTTGTTACCAAACCTTTTGGCCATATCAAAAAGGGGAGTGGAATATCCAAATCCAACAGATACATGCGGATTAAAAAGTAAGCTGTCTCGAACCTGCCATTGGGCATGTGTGCACATGCAAAACAACAAAAATAGAAGAGAGACTAATAAGGTTTTGAATGGCATGTCTAAAGCAAAATTTATTCAAAAATAGGGGTAATTTGATCTCCTTCGGAAATGCGTCCAAGGGATGAAGGGTAGAAGAGTGATCCAAAATAAATCTTGTTTTTATCAAGTCTTATTTTTCCCAATTCGGGTAGTCTTCTTTTATTTAACGACCCGTCTTCCGGATTTACATTGATCATTGCGCATCTGCCGCACTGTTTTCCAAATTGAATTTCAGCAGAGCCTATTCGAAACCCCGATACACGATCTTCAAGAAATGGTTCTGAAGTTTCAAAGATTAGGTTGGGTCGGAAATGCATGAAGTTAAAATCTTCTTGTAATTTGTTTTGGATATAGGCTAAGCTAGCCGTTCCAGTCACCAAAAGCGGGAGACTGTCTGCAAGACTGCTTTCAATGGCATGGCTGTTCGGTAATATGTTTTTTCTTTCCCCTGTTTTTTTTATCAGTCTTACATTTTCATTCAGTACATCACTGAAAAAATGATTGTATTGATCTCCGGTATCAATTCCAACAACACTGTCGTTCCATACTTGCGACTGAATCAATTGGCCATGCATTTCATGTGTTAAATTCAAATAAATTTCCTGACCTCGATAACGAATGCATGCGGTTTCATTTTGAAGCTCTATTTGAATTTGTGAAAGCAACGGGTGCGAGCGCTGTGTGATTTTCTTTCCTGAAGAATCAATAAGCATAAAAGATCGGTCGTACGTGCAGCCTATCCATTGCAGTTCGGTTGAATGAACGCGGCATCCCGGAAGAGATTTTATTGGATATACCCAGATTTGATCCAAGACCATGTAGCGAAGGTAAATCGATATGCTGTACTTTTGCGCCCATGGAATTGAAGAATGATTTGTTGATACGCGCGGCAAAAGGCGAACAGGTGGAAAGAACTCCGGTTTGGGTCATGCGTCAGGCCGGTCGTGTCTTACCAGAATACAGAGCAACACGAGCCAGAGCGGGATCTTTTATTCATTTGGTTCGAACTCCAGAATTGGCTTGTGAAGTAACCCTGCAACCTGTAGATATTCTTGGTGTTGATGCGGCTATTATTTTCTCTGATATTCTTGTAATTCCTGAGGCCTTGGGTTTGCCTTATGAAATGGATGAAGGAAAAGGTCCAAGATTCCCTGAGGTGATTCGCACAGCGCAAGATGTTTCTCGATTGTCAACCACTGAAATTCCTTTGAAGTTGGATTATGTGAGCAAAGCAATTCAATTGACCAAAACAGAACTAAATGGTCGCGTTCCTTTGATTGGTTTTGCGGGTGCTCCATTCACTATTTTTTGTTATATGGTGGAAGGGCAAGGGAGCAAAGAGTTTTCAAAGGCAAGGCGCATGTTGAGGGAAAATCCAATTTTGGCCCATTCATTGCTTTCGAAAATTTCAGAAGCAACCATTGAATATTTGAAAATGCAAATAACAGCAGGCGCTAACCTGATACAACTGTTCGATTCCTGGGCGGGAGTCTTAGGTCCTGACTTATATAAAGAGTTTGCTTTACCATACATTAAACAAATTTTCACTTCCATTCCGGAAGTGCCCCGAACCATTTTCGCAAAGGGTGCTTGGTATGCATCTGAATGGTTTGCACAGTCTGAATTAGAGACCATTGGTTATGATTGGACAGTCACACCAAAACAAGCAAGAGCTTGGTCAGGAAATAAAACAGTACAAGGTAATTTAGATCCGTCGGCACTTTACGGCTCTTTTGAGGACATTAAAAAATCAACCAAGGAAATGCTGCAAAACTTTGGTACTCAAAAACATATTGCTAACTTAGGCCACGGAGTTTATCCAGATATACATCCAGATAATCTGAAGTGTTTTATAGATACAATTAAAAACAACCAAACAAATCAAATATGAAAGTAAAATCAATTTTTGTGGCGTTTTGCACACTGCTTCAGGTGGTGGTCTTCGCACAGAAAAATCAATCTTCAGGATCAAAAGACTTCATCACCAACGGTGGTTTTGAAGAGTTCGATCCGAAATCAATTAAAGCTGCAGGGGGTGTTCAATTTGCAGCACCCTGGTTTACACCACGAGCAACTTTTGCAGATTTATATTTCGATGGTGCAAAAAACGTAAAGCTGAAGCCAACCAGTAACGAATATGGTAGTCAAAAACCAGCAGGAGGCTCGTCAATGGCCGGATTCATAGCTTACACCAAAGATGCAAAAAAGAAATACCGCACCTATTTAGAAATCAAATTGAATAAAAAGCTTGAAGCTGGAAAAAAATATTGCATCAAATACAGCATAAGTCTTGCGGATATGTCAAAAGAGGCGGTGAACAATGTTGGAATATTTGTGAGTGAAAAGAAAGTACAAAAGTCTGATGATGGATCGCTCGATTTCACACCTCAGATTACAGCTCATGAAAACGCCATTGTCAAGAACATGGATGGATGGGAGCACCTGTGTGGCATGTACACAGCAAAGGGTGGAGAAGAATATATTGTTGTAGGTTGTTTTGGGGCTGAAGATGCAATGGTGCGTGAAAAAGTAAAAAAGCCTGCAGGTGTTACAGGAACTCCTTTTAACGGCGCATATTATTACATTGATAACATTGATATTGTTGAGGTAGAAGCAAAAAGTCAATGCAATTGTATGAAGAAAATGGAGCAAGAAAGTGATGTGATTTACTCATCGTCTTCAGCACGTCCTCCAATGGCAAAGCCAGAGGAGATCGTTAACATGTCTGCTGTTTACTTCGCAAAATTAAATTTAGAAATTCCAGGGCAATTCTCGGAATTGATGGATGAAATGATTGCCATAATGAAATCAAATCCAACACTTCGTATTGAGTTAACCGGGCACGTAGACATGGATGAGGTGGAGGAAGCGAAACTTGATCCAGAATTTGAAAACATGGCCATGAAGCGCGCAGAGTCAGTGAAAGCCGCTTTGGTTGCAGCAGGAATTAATGGTGCAAGAATTTCAGTTGTTTCAAAAGATGCAACAGAACCAGCTAGCACATTTGATTCACCTTCGGGACACGCTCAAAACAGAAGAGTAATATTCAAGGTAAAATAGTTGAAAAGTATTCGAAGCAGCGCTGGGGAACAATAATTTGTTCCCCAGTTTTGTTTGAAGTAAAATGAATAGAAAATTACTTGTAATAAGCTTTCTGATTTCAACCATTGCACATGCTCAAGGGTTGGTTGTTAATGGCGATTTTGAGGAGTTTCGTTCATGTCCAATTGATTTCAATCAAAGCAATCTATTTTCAATTTCAAATTGGATGCAAGTTGGAATAGGCACTCCAGATTATTTCAATGCATGCAGCCGTCAAGTCGGAGTGCCAAAGAATGTGTTTGGAAATGAACCAGCGCACAGTGGTGCGGGATATGCTGGACTGATTCTCTTTTCCGTGAAGGATAAAGAATATCGAGAGTATCTCTACACGAAATTGACAAGCAAATTAAAAAAAGGGGACATGGTCTGTGTTGAAGCATTTGTTTCATGCGCGGAATACGCGCAGTGTATTGCTGATCAGTTTGGATTTCACTTTTCAGATCAACCTTTTTCAAACACGGGAGGTGCATCTTTAGATATACTTCCGTCTGTTAACGGACCTCGATTGTTTTTTTATGACAACCCCAATGGATGGCTGAAAGTTGGAAATGTGTACACGGCACAGGGAGGAGAGGAGTACTTGACTATTGGAAATTTTAGTTCTGACAAAAACACGCGTGTCCTGCGAAGAACCGCTCAGAATGTTGGATTCAGTGAATGGGCTTACGTGTATATAGACGATGTTTCGGTTAGACCAGTAAAAAGAAAAGAGGAATGTTCATGTGAAAATGATTTACTTGCTGACCTGGTTGTAGATCCTCCCAATCAACTCAAAGAAATAGAGGAACAGCAATTCGATAAGTTATACTTTGAATTCGATCGAAGCGAACTAACAGATGAGTCTTTTGCCAAGCTTCAAGAGGTGTATAAATACATGCGTAAAAATGAGCATGTGCGGTTAATCATATCTGGACATACTGACGCAATTGGAAGTGATGCTTACAACATGGAACTTTCGAAGAAACGCGCTAATGCGGCAATTGAATTTCTCAAAAATAAGGGCATTGACAATCAACGTATGGAGATTGAATATTTCGGAGCCACAATACCTGCTACCTCGAACGACTCAGACAATGGACGTGCTCAAAATAGAAGGGTGGAATTTAGATTGGTGAAAATGAAATATACCAAGTACAACTAAAGGGCTGAGTTAATGCTGTTCCATAGCATGTCTTTCAGGGTATCTATATTTTTCTGAGCCGCTGCCGATATGAATACAGTAGGAATGTCTTTCGGACATTCTTTTTTCATTTCTGCAATGAGTTCGTCATCTAGCATGTCTGCTTTTGTTATGGCCAAAATTCTTGGTTTATCTAAAAGCTCTGCATTGTATTTCTTCAATTCATTGATTAAAATGTCATACTGCTTAATAATATTATCAGCATCACATGGAATCATGAATAACAAGGTTGAATTGCGTTCAATATGCCTTAAGAAACGATGACCCAGTCCACGTCCTTCTGAAGCTCCTTCAATAATTCCGGGTATATCGGCCATAACGAAACTGCGGTCATCTCGGTAACGAACCATTCCCAAATTCGGGACGAGCGTTGTAAATGCATAATCTGCAATTTCCGGTTTAGCTGCGGATACAACAGAGAGCAATGTTGATTTTCCGGCATTAGGAAAACCTACAAGTCCAACATCGGCAAGTACTTTTAATTCAAGAATTTTCCATTCGTCTAGTCCGGGTTCTCCGGGCTGAGCATAATCTGGGGCTTGATTGGTAGAGGTTTTGAAGTTGTGATTACCCAAACCACCTCGACCACCTTTAACTAAAATATACTCTTGTCCATCTTCAGTTATTTCACAGTGAACTTCACCGGTCTCGGCATCACGAGCTATGGTTCCCAAAGGAACATCTAAATATTCATCTTGCCCTTGTCTTCCTGATTTGTGTGAACTGCTTCCGCCTTCGCCAGGCTCAGCTATGACATGCTTCCGATACTTCAAATGCAGAAGAGTCCAAATGTTTCTATTGCCACGAATAATGACATGTCCACCTCTTCCGCCATTTCCTCCATCGGGACCACCTCGAGGAACAAATTTCTCACGATGCATGTGTCTTGACCCCGCACCACCGGCTCCAGATCGACAACAGATTTTTACATAATCAACAAAATTGCTACCGCTCATAAATGTGCGTCTATTGAGGCGTAAAGTCGATTCGAAATCTCATCTATTTCACCTATTCCTTCTATGGAAATGAACTTTCCTTGAGCCTTGTAAAACTCTGCCACGGGGGCAGTTTCTCTGTTGTACACTGCAATGCGATTTCGTACAATTTCAATATCACCGTCGTCTGCGCGTCCAGATGTAGCGGCACGACCCAACAATCTTTTTTCTAATTCGGCTTCAGCAACTTCCAACGCTAACATGCATGTTATGCCTTGAGATTTCTCTGCCAACATGGTATCCAATGCTTCAGCTTGGGGCGAAGTTCTCGGAAAACCATCGAAAATGAATCCCCTCGCTTCAGGATATTGTTCCAACTCAGACTTCAACATATCAATGGTCACACTATCTGGAACCAAATTGCCTTTATCCATATAGCTTTTCGCTAATTGTCCCAAAGCAGTCTCGTTTTTCATGTTTTTTCTGAAGATGTCGCCAGTGCTCAAATGCACCAGTTCATATTTGGCAACAAGTCGTTCGCTCTGTGTTCCTTTTCCAGCACCTGGAGGTCCAAACAAAACAAGGTTAATCATAGGGTTGGTTTTGAGAGCACAAATGTACAACACTGCATCGGTTTTCGCACTTCTGAATTATCTTCGCCAAAACTTTTTGAATTATGAATTACGACGTTATTGTTCTTGGAAGTGGTCCTGGTGGTTATGTTACTGCAATTCGCGCTAGCCAATTGGGATTGAAAACAGCAGTTGTTGAACGTGAATCACTGGGTGGTATATGCTTGAACTGGGGTTGTATTCCAACCAAGGCACTTTTGAAGAGTGCGTCAGTATTCGAATACATCAATCACGCAAAAGATTACGGAATTGAAGTTACAGGTGCGAAGCATGATTTTACGGCGGTAGTTAAGCGCAGTAGAGGAGTTGCTGAAGGAATGAGCAAAGGGGTTCAGTTTCTGATGAAGAAGAATAAGATTGATGTAATTATGGGTTCTGGAAAGGTAATGCCAGGAAAGAAAGTAAGTGTGACCGCTGCCGATGGAACTTCACAAGAAATTCAAGCTTCTCATATTATTGTTGCAACGGGAGGAAGATCCAGAAATCTTCCGAACATGCCTCAAGATGGAAAGAAAATCATAGGATATAGAGAAGCAATGACACTTCCAGAGCAACCAAAATCGATGGTCATTGTAGGTTCTGGAGCTATTGGTGTTGAATTCGCATATTTCTATAACGCCATGGGAACAAAAGTGACAGTTGTTGAATATGCTCAGAATATTGTTCCGGTTGAGGATGAGGACGTGTCAAAAGCACTTGCGAAATCTTTCAAAGCTTCTGGTATTGAAATTATGACCTCTTCTGAAGTGACTTCTGTAGATACCTCAGGAAAAGGCTGTAAAGTAAAGGTGAAGTCTGGAGAAACTGAGCAGATCTTAGAGGCAGATATTGTCTTAAGCGCGGCGGGTGTTGTGGCGAATATTGAAAATATTGGATTGGAGGAAGTAGGTATTGTTACTGACAAGGGAAAAATTGTGGTAGATAAGCATTACCAGACCAATATCCCAGGTTATTACGCCATTGGAGATTGTGTTCCAGGTCAAGCCCTGGCTCACGTGGCAAGTGCCGAAGGCATTATCTGTGTTGAACAAATTGCAGGTCATCATCCGGCAGCTTTAGATTACAACAACATTCCTGGATGCACCTACTGTTCACCTGAAATTGCAAGTGTAGGATATACAGAAAGAGCGGCTAAAGCAGCTGGTTACGAATTGAAAATTGGTAAGTTTCCTTTCAGTGCATCTGGAAAAGCAAGCGCTGCCGGTCATAAAGACGGTTTTGTAAAGCTAATCTTCGATGCAAAATATGGAGAGTTGTTGGGCGCACATTTGATTGGAGCGAACGTAACTGAAATGATTGCAGAGTGTGTTGCTTTGCGCAAATTGGAAACCACGGGCGAGGAGTTAATTAAAACGGTTCACCCGCATCCAACCATGAGTGAGGCTATTATGGAGGCTGCGGCGGCAGCCTACGGTGAGGTCATTCACTTGTAAACGTAGAACTTGTTAAAAAGTAGAAGGAGAGGTTCGTTTCTCCTTTTTCTTTTCATTACTTTTGACTTCATGGTCAGAATAGCTTTTGCTTTGATTTGCATACTATGTTCGCACGTGGTTTTTTCGCAACCGGGCGGTCCAGATTGCAATTCGGCCGTGCCAATAACCTGTGGTCAATCCATAAGCGGAACTACGCTGGGTGTGATTCCTGACGGTTTAAATACGGGAAATTTTGAAGGGACTGATGGCCAACTGTGGTATGTGTTTACTTCCCCAGGTGTTGGAACAGCAGAAATTGGCTTGTGTGACAACAGCACAAATTATGACTCACGCGTACATGTCTATACAGGCAACTGTTCCAATTTAATTTTTTTAGCTGAGGATGACGACGCTTGTGTGAATCCGGTTTTTGCAAGTGATGTTATTTTTCCGGTTACAACAGGTCAAACGTATTTTATTCGTGTGGGTGGAAGTTTCAATAATGCCGGAAATTATGTTGGGAGTTTTGACTGTTCAATTGCTATTTACGGATGCACAGACGCATTGAGCTGCAATTACAATTCAGCTGCGAATACTGATAATGGAAGTTGTGAATATGCCTCATGCTACGGTTGTACTTATCCGAACGCGAACAACTACAATTCAGCCGCTACATTTGATGACGGGTCTTGCCAGTTTAATCTTTTGCCCGCCGGATGTCTCGATCCGTTAGCTTGCAATTATTGTAATGTATGCACCATGAATTCAAATGTTTGTGATTATACCTGTTTGGGATGCACTTATCCAGCCGCTGCGAATTTCAATCCAACCGCAACAAAGGACAATGGATCATGTGTTTATTCGGGCTGCACGAATCCTCAAGGATACAACTACAATCCATTAGCAACAATTGATAATGGAACTTGTGATTTAATTGGAACTTGCTTCGGTGATATGAATCAAGACGGCACCGTTACTATTGAAGATGTGCTGTTGTTCGTGCAAACCTTCGGAACAAATTGCAATTAGATTTTTCCCGTTTCGTAGATTGTTTTTGCTTTCTCAACGGCATAGTCGATTTCCGCTTTGGTAGTGTATCGTGAAAAAGAAAAACGTACCGCAGGTTGCTGGTTTTTCAATGCTTGAATGGCATCTAAAACATGACTTCCTTTTGTTGCTCCACTGCTACAGGCACTTCCCCCAGAGGCTGCAATACCTTCTAAGTCGAGAAGAAATAGAAACATGTCGGAATTATTTGTAGGCGGAAAGGTGCAGCTCAAAACAGTGTATAGGCTATCGATGTCCTCACTTTTTCCATTGAACGCTATGTCCGGTATGGCAGTTTTAAGTGATTGAATCATATATTGCTTTAGGTTGCCAATATATTCTTTGTGTTCTTCTACTTCTGAGAATGCCAGTTCCACAGCTTTGGCCATACCCATGATTCCGGCGGTGTTTTCAGTTCCACCGCGCATGCCACGTTCTTGACCACCGCCGGTAATATCGGCTTGGGCAAGTAGTCCTTTTCGAATAAAAATAAACCCAACGCCTTTTGGTCCATGAAATTTGTGAGCAGCAGCATTTATGAAATGAATGGGCAATGTTTTCAGATTGAAAGCATAGTGCCCCATGGTCTGCACTGTATCGCTATGAAAAATGGCGTTGTGCTTTTGACACATTTCGGCCACAGTTTGAATGGGTAAAAGATTGGCAATTTCATTGTTGCCGTGCATCAATGAAACATAAGTCTTGGTGGGGTGTGCAAGTTCGTTTTCCAACCAATTCAAATCGATTGTTCCAAATGCATCGAGTTTAGCCAATACCAATTCTACTTTACCCTCATTCGCTAACAACTCGGCTGTTTTTATTATTGCGCTGTGCTCGAGTGCAGAGGTAATGATGCGTTTGCATTGCAAGTCGCGCACTGCGATGTGCATGGCAAGGTTATCAGCTTCGGTTCCACCACTGGTAAAATAAATTTCGCCGGGTTCACAGTTGAGTGCTTGTGCTATGCTTCGTCTTGCGGCTTCAATCTTGGTTTTAACCTTTCTTCCGAAACTATGCGTGGAGGAGGGGTTTCCAAAGCTTTCTTTCAAAAACTGACACATAACATCTGTTACTTCAGGTGCTACTGGGGTTGTAGCCGCATTGTCTAAATAAACATTCATGACTGAATATATTTTTTTACTTGATCAACGAATTGTGCTGCTCGTTCTTGGGAGGCAGCTTCTGCATAGATGCGAATAATAGGTTCTGTGTTACTTTTTCTCAAATGAACCCATCCTTCCTCGAAATCAATTTTGACACCATCAAGGGAATTCACGCGTTCATTCGAAAAAGCTGCGGCAACCTCAATTAACAGAGCATCTACATCAATGCTTTTGTTGAGTTGCACTTTATCTTTTACCATTTCATAATGTGGCAACGTAGCTCTTAATTCAGTCATTTTGGTAAAGTTCTTCGCCAAATGAGTCAAAAACAGAGCGATTCCAACGAGTGCGTCACGACCATAGTGTGTTTCAGGATAAATGATGCCGCCATTTCCTTCTCCACCAATTACCGCCTGACATGCTTTCATTTGCTCAACCACATTCACTTCGCCAACAGCAGAAGCAAAGTAGGGTTGGTTGTATTTTTTAGAGATATCTGCAAGTGCTCTACTGCTTGAAAGGTTCGAGACAGTGGCTCCTGGTGTATGAGACAGAATATAGTCTGCAACTGCCACCAATGTATATTCTTCACCAAAGAGACTGCCATCTTCCGAGACAAAAGCAAGTCGGTCTACGTCGGGATCAACAACAATTCCCAAGTCAGCCTTCTCTTCAACTACTCGCTTACAAATTTCAGTGAGATGTTCTTTTAATGGTTCAGGGTTGTGCGCAAAATGGCCATCGGCTTTGCAGTTCATGGGAATAATTTGATCAATACCCAAAGCATCGAGCAAGGCTGGAACATAAATGCCACCGCTTGAATTGATTCCGTCAACAACAATTTTGAAATTTCTTTCTTGAATCGCCTCTTTGTCGACTAATTTCAAATCTAATATATGCGCAAGATGCTCTTTGAGAAAATTACGTTCAGTAATGGAGCCAAGCTCATCAATGTTCGCAAAAATGAACGAATCATTTTCTGCATTTTTTAATACTTCTTGTCCTTCAACGGCGGAGATGAATTCTCCTTTGGCATTGAGTAGCTTCAGTGCATTCCACTCTTTCGGATTATGGCTGGCAGTGAGAATAATTCCTCCGTTCGATTGGGTGTGCTGAACAGCCCATTCAACTGTAGGAGTTGTTGTTAGACCGGCATCTATAATATCTACACCCATTCCAACAAGGGTATTCATAACCAATTGCTGGATCATTTCACCGCTTATTCGCGCATCGCGACCAACAACCAATTTCACTCTTTTTTTTGCTGCCGTTTTCTGTATGAAGTTTCCGTATGCAGCAGAAAATTTTACAACGTCTAAAGGTGTTAAGTCTTCGCCGGGATTTGGGCCAATTGTACCTCGAAAACCGGAAATGGATTTGATCAGGGTCATTTCAAAAATTTGAGTGTCAAAGATAGAGAAGCTCAAGTAATTATTTTTCTTTGTAACATGAATCATCTCTCACATGCGGTATTGTCATTTCCGAATAAAAAAATGATGGTCGGACAATTCCTTGGTGATGGGGTGCGTGGAAAAGATTTTAATTATTTCGAACCAGAAATAAGAGCGGGTATTCTGTTGCACAGATGGATAGATTCGAATTTAGATTCTTTTCAATTTATTCAGCAGATTCGAGCGGAAATACGCAGCGAGGTTGGGTTATACAGTCCCGTATTTATTGATATATTGCTTGATCATTTTCGTGCAAAGCACTTTGATACGCTGGGAATGGGTAAATTGAAAAAATTTCAAGATGATTGGATTTCGATGTTATTGCCCTTCGAAAATCAAATGTCTAGAAGACTTTTGGGATACTATCAAGCCATGTTGAAATACCAATGGTTTCAAACGTATGAGTCAATAGAGGGGACACAAGAAGTTCTGATTCAAATGGCAATGAGGCTTCCAAAGAGTGACGGTCTTCGGGTGGCGTCGATTAAAATGCCTGAGTTTGTAACTCAATTTGAAAATGACTATCTGCAGTTTTGGAGTGAGTTTGAAAGCGTTTTTTTTAAGATTCAAAGCGAACACATGAAAGACTTGCCGAAATAAGTTATATTTGTCTGATTCGAAAAAACTCATTTTAAAGACGTTATGCCAAAAATTCCTTTCTTGATAATTGCCCTTTTTATGCAAATGGGAGTGGCCTTTTGTGCTGAATTTGTTGTTGAAGGTACATATCAGAATAAAAACCTGTATGTGAGTAATCCGGTTGCTGCTGAAGGTTTTGGCTTCTGTGCCTATGAGGTTACAGTGAACGGAATAGTAACCACCGATGAAGTAAATGCAGCCACATTTGAAATTGATTTCTCAGCGTTATCATTAACCTTTGGTCAGCCTGTGGTTGTAGTCATAAAACACAAAGACAATTGCGAGCCAACAGTTGCTAATCCGTCTGTTCTATTGCCTGTATCCACATTTGAGTGCAAGCAAATTAGTGTGAACGAAGACGGTTTGATTTCCTTCTCAACAACAGGAGAGCGTGTAGCTATTAACTTTTTTATTGAGCAATACAAATGGAATAAGTGGGTGAAAATTGGTGAGATGAATGGGAAGGGTGTAGCGAAAGAAAATATAAATGACTACACATTCAAAACCAAATTGATTGCAGGTGAAAATAAGTTTCGGGTTTCTCAACAATCTTTCGATGGAGCCATAAGGAGTAGCCAATCAGCATCAATAGTCTCCGCTACCCCAGTAGTGGCATTCGAACGAAACACAAAAGAGATGCTTTTTACGTTTACCGTGCGCACCAACTATGAAATTGTAGATATGTATGGTGTGGTGAAAATGGCAGCCAATGGCGATAAGGTGAACTACTCGAAATTAACGAAGGGAGATTACTTTTTGAATTTCGATAATTCGTCGGTATCTTTCACAGTAAAGTAAAATGAAACACATACGTCGGTCATTTTGGCGTGTCATCGGCGTTTCAGCATCGGTTTTAATTTTAGTGGCATCCATGTTTTATCTTTTGAAACATGAATCGCCCGCTATAGAGGAGAAGCTAGTCTATGCGGGCATGCCAGACTTAATTTCTTTTGACTTAGACGATATCAAGGAGCGTGGAAAGCTCATTGTATTGACCGAAAATTCCTCTACAACGTATTACACCATACAAGAGCAAAAACTAGGGTTTGATTACGAGTTGGCTCAGGCATTTGCAGACTATTTGAACGTTGACCTGGAGGTTAGAGTGGTGAATGATGTGGATAGCATGTTCGCCATGCTATACAGGGGCGAAGGAGATATCATAGGTTGTAATTTGACGAAAACAGCTGAAAGATTAAATTTCTTGGCTTTCTCGCCAACTCTGTATAAAACAGATCAAGTTCTGGTGCAGCGAATAGATACTTCAAATAAAAATCTTGAAGATGGAATATTAATGAGAGACTCATTGAGCTTAGACCGAATACCCATTCACGTGCACAGATACTCTTCTTTTTCATCGCAACTTAATGGAATTAAAAGTAGAGGCGGTCAGGCCATTCAAATAGTTGAAGTAAATGGAATGATTGGCACAGAAGAATTAATTCAGCAGGTGTCATTAGGAGCAATTCCCGCAACTGTAACCGATCGAAGTTTAGCCAATATGCTTCAGTCGGATTATGTGAATTTGAATATGCAAGTGCCCATTAGCGGTGAACAAGAAATTGCTTGGGCCCTTCGTCCAAATGCATATCAACTTCAATTTAAATTGGAAGAGTTTTTAAATCGTCCTAAATCGCGAAAGTTGCTCGAATCACTTCGTGCAAACTACCTCGAGAAATTCGAAGCGTCAGCAGATTCACCTTTTGCAACTCATTTTAAAATGCCACCTGTTTCCAAAGGTGCTATTTCTCCGTATGATTCTTTGTACAAAAAATATTGTGTTATACCCGGATGGGATTGGCGGTTAATGGCGGCATTGAGCTATGTGGAATCGGGTTTTAATCCCAATGTGGTATCCTATGCGGGCGCTCGCGGACTCATGCAATTAATGCCGGCCTCATTGAAAAGATATGGTTGCGACTCGACTTCAGGACCAGGAGATAACGTGCGGGCAGGTGCAATGCTGATAAAAAATATTGATGAAATTTTTGTAGGCAAGATAAAGAACAAGGAGACCCGATTAAAGTTTGTACTTGCAAGTTACAACGCAGGGCCAGGGCATATTCTCGATGCCATGTGTATTGCAAAGCAAATTGGAAAGTCAGATACCTTATGGGAAGGCAATGTTGCGGAAGCTATGCTTTTGAAAACGCAGAGACAGTATTACACCATGCCATGTGTTCGTAACGGGTATTTAAATGGAGCAGGACCGGTGAATTTTGCGAATAAGGTCATTGCAATCTTCACACATTACAAAGCAAATGGGAAATAGATTGCTTTTTTTCATTATTCCACTCATTTTATTCTCGTGCAAAGAGAAAAGTCCCCAGTTTGAACTGAGTGGTCATGTTGAAGACGCCTTTCTTGGGAGTCAACTAAATGGCGTGAAAGTAACTTTGTTTAAACAAGAAGTTTCCAACGGAGTAGTGAATGCTTTTTATGTTGAAGAGACCATAGGTTATTCAGATGCAAACGGTCTTTTTCAATTGAAGTGGTCGAATCAGCAAGTACTTTCCTATAAAATAAAATTAGAAAAGGAAAATTACTATTCAAAAGAGACTATTATTAATCCAGATGAATTGCAGTTGAGTACAGTCAATTCGAAAAACTATGAAATGTTTGCAAAATCGTGGTTGAATTTGAATGTAACCAGTTCGGCACTGACAGGCTCAATTTCTTTTTCATCTCCTGGAACGAATGAAATTTGCGAGTGTGAATCATTGGGAAATATTTCATTCACAGCAAATGAGCCTCTGCAAGTCTACTGTGCAAGTTTCGGAAATGCATTCTTGAAATATGTGGTCTATGATTCATCTGGAAATGTTCTGCTTATAGACAGTATTTTCAATACGCCATTTGTAAGCAACCCGCTTCAAATTTCTTTTTAGAATCCGAATTTGGTGTTTCCATGCGGTGTGGCTAACTTGTACTCCAAAATTATTTATAATGAGGTATTTTACTTTTGCACTGTTTTGCTTTGCTATTTCTGCTATTAACGCACAGGTTGATTTACCTGTTGGGTTCACTACTTCTGAACTTGAACAAATAGCACGTGGAGATTTTCAAATTCAATCCTCTACAGCAAGAGGAATTGCAACTCCGCCACCGTTTACAAATCTCAGATCTATGGCTGAGTGGGAAGAAATTCAGTGTTTAACAGTTGCTTGGATTTCCTATCCTTCCATTCTAAAACAAATCGTTGCGAATGCTAAAACACAGACCCTAGTTATCATTCTAAGTGAAAATGTGACGGCAACGGAGAATTACCTGAACGCAACCAATACCGGAGGGCCCGCATTCACAGACATGAACAATGTAGTCATTGTGCCTGCGAATTTTGACAGTGTTTGGATGCGTGATTATGCAGCTAATCCGGTTTATGGTAACGAAGTAGATACCTTGATGTTGGTTGATTGGATATACAATAGACCTACAAGACCGAATGATGATGCTTCCCCGCAGACCATAGCGGATTATCTCGGATTGAATCTTTATACCATGACTGAAGCTCCAGACGACCTTGTAAATACTGGAGGTAATTGGATGGTTGATGGATTCGGAACGGCGTTCGCAAGTGAACTTATTCTTGAGGAAAATCAAAGTGGAAATCCATATGGAGTAACTGCAAAATCAGAAGCAGATATTGATTTATTGGTAGAAGAATATCTTGGAATTGATAGATACATCAAAATGCCAACGTTGCCTTATGATGGAATTCACCACATTGACATGCACATGAAATTACTTGATGAGCAGAGACTGCTGATTGGTGAGTATCCTGCAGGTGTTTCAGATGGGCCTCAGATTAACGCCAATATGGAATACGTTGTAAGTAATTTCTTGAACAAATGGGGCGAGCCTTATGAAGTAATTCGCATTCCAATGCCTCCAAGTGCTGGAGGAAACTGGCCAAGTTCAAATCCACCTTCGTCTTACAGAACCTATACCAATGCTGTTTTTGTAAATGATATGGTTATATTACCCATATACAGAGAGGAATATGATACCACAGCACTTCGCATTTGGCAAGAGAGTTTACCCGGATACCAGATCATAGGAATTGATTGTGACAATCAAACAGATAATATCATAGCCGCTAGTGGTGCCATTCATTGCATCACGCACAGCGTTGGTGTAAATGATCCGTTATTGATTTCTCATAATCCATTAGATGATACGAACAACACAACAATTCCCTATGAGGTTGTAGCCTACATGAATCATAGAAGCGGAATTGCGGCAGGAAGATTATTTTGGAAAACTGATCTCCTTGGCTCATACAATCTTGTTGATATGGTGTCTATTGGCAACAATGAGTGGTCGGGTCTTATTCCTGCTCAACCAGCGGGTACAACTGTTTATTATTATGTGGAAGGTGAAAGCAATTCAGGTAAGATTCTACAGCGTCCAATTGCAGCACCCGCAGCGTATTGGTCTTTTGATGTTTTAGGCCCAGATGCGGTGCAGGAAGAAGCATTCTCATTTAGTAGAATTTTCCCGAACCCTGCGTCGGCAATTACGTGTGTAGAGTTCGAATCTTTTGCAACACAGCGTGCCACAGCATTTGTTGTGAATGCTCAAGGACAGCGTGTTGAGCAAGTTTTTGATTCTACCATTTCACCAGGAAAGAATAAGTTTTTTATTCATGCCAACAAATACGCAGCAGGCATGTATTATATTCAACTTGTTGGAGAAAAAGGAGTTTACCATTTACCATTTGTTGTGGAATAATGAGCACAAGAAGAGGGTTTTTATCGCGATTCGCACTACTTGGAGTTGGTGTGGCTGCTGCTCCAATGGTTTTGGGTGAAGTATGGAAGAAGAAAAAAAGTATAGCAAGAAACGTGAAGCCAATTGTAATTTCAACCTGGGATCACGGAGTGGCTGCTAATGATGCTGCTATGCAAGCTTTGAAGAGTGGTGGCGATGCATTAGATATGGCCGAAAAAGGCGTTTACAATACAGAAAGTGATTTAAAAAATTTAAGTGTTGGATTAGGTGGACTGCCTGATCGAGATGGAATAACTACGCTTGATGCATCAATTATGGATTACAAGCATAGAGCGGGAAGTGTAGCTTGTGTCTCGGGTTATGCGCATCCAATCTCAATTGCTCGGGGTGTGCTTGAGAAGACTCCCCATGCCATGCTAGTAGGAGAGGGGGCCGAGCAATTTGCGGCGTCTTTGAAGTTTGAAAGATCGAATTACACCAACCCCGAAGCTCAAAAGGCATGGAAGGAATGGTTGAAGACTTCCGAATACAAGCCCATTATAAATATTGAGAATCACGATACCATTGGTCTTCTTGCTCAAGACTCAAAAGGACAACTGGCGGGTGCATGCACCACAAGTGGGCTGGCATTTAAAATGCACGGCAGAGTGGGAGATAGCCCAATCATAGGTGCGGGGTTGTATGTAGATAATGAAATAGGTGCTGCAACGTGCACAGGCTTGGGTGAAACGGTGATCCGTTCATGTACTTCCTTTTTGGTTGTTGAACTCATGAGACAGGGAGCCAGTCCGCAAGAAGCATGTGAAGAAGCTATCAAGAGACTCTATGCGAACAATTCCTTTATGACAGACGAGTATCAAGTTGGCGTGTTGGCGCTCCGCGCCGATGGAGAATTTGGAGCATTTGGCTTAAGAAAAGGTTTTACGTATGCCATCTGCGAGAATGGTAAAAACGAATTGAAAGAAGCGAAAAGCTTAATCTAGAATCAATGCAGAATTTTGAAGACCAATTCTTTCAAAATATCACCACTGTCAAAAGATAATCCTTTTACACCTTTGAGTTGTTCCTCTGCATCTCTCAGATAGCCCAGTATGCGTTCAGATTTTGCTGGGGAATAATTTTTTTCAGCTTCTTTGAAATTACGCATGGCAAATGAGGTGATGCCAAGTTCTTTGTAGGCTTCTGATTTGCTTTGACTATTCAGTATGAGGCAGAGCTTTGCAAAAAACGGATACAACGCAGGTAGAATCATAGCAACCGGATTCTGCTTCGGGTTGTTTTCGAAGTAATGAATAATGCGATTTGCTTTCAACACATCTTTTGTAACCAAGGCATCTTGAAGCTCCCAAACGTTGTAATCTTTTGAAATGCCTATGTGATCTTGTATGATTTGAGAAGTGATTTCATCTCCGGGTTTTAAAATGAGTCGCAACTTCTCAATTTCATTTACCAGTTTGTGAAGGTCTGATCCCAAATAGTCTGCAAGTAACTGAGCATTGGATCCGCCAACAGTTAATTGTTTCTCTTTTACAAATGTGTTCACCCATTCTGAAAGTGCATAGTCTTTGATTTTAGCTGATTCAAAGACCTTGGCCTTCGATTTAAATGCCTTGAAAGCTTGACCTCTTCCATCGAGCTTGCCATTTTTGTAGCAAAAGGCCAGAACAGTTGTTGGAGTTGGATTTTGAATGTAGTCGACTAATTTTTTTGTTGCCTCTTCTTTTTTCCAATCCTTCAAATCTTGAGCCTCTCGAACAATAACCAATTGTAAATTTCCACCCATTGGAAATCCTTTGCTTGTTGATAGAATGTGATCCAAATTCGTGTCTTTGCCATAATAAATATGCAAGCCGAATGCTTTTTCAGCTTCATCTAACAATTTATCTTCAAGCGCGTCAGCAATGATGTCAATGAAATAACTCTCTTCGCCATGCAATAAATAGATGGGCGAATGATTTTTCATTTCTATGTCACGAATAATGCGCAGGTGTTCCATGGTTGCAAATATCGGTTATTCCCATTTTAAATGACGCACTGATCGGCCTTCCTCTTGAATTTCTTTTAAAGCCGCAATGCCAATTTTAATGTGATTGTCTACGAAGTGACTTGAAACTTTTTGGTCGCTTTCACTGGTTTTCACACCTTGCGGTGTCATGGGTTGATCACTTACCAAAAGAAGAGCTCCGGTAGGTATTTTATTGTGAAATCCAACGCTAAAAAGAGTTGCTGTCTCCATGTCTATAGCCATGGCACGTATTTTCTTTAAATACAATTTAAATTCATCGTCATGCTCCCAAACTCGACGATTTGTGGTATACACCGTTCCTGTCCAGTAATCCAATCCGAAATCGCGAATGGTAGATGAAACGGCACGTTGCAATGTGAAAGCGGGCAGGGCTGGAACTTCTGGCGGGAAATAATCATTGGCGGTACCTTCTCCACGAATGCCTGCTATAGGCAAAATGTAATCACCAATTTGATTGCGTTTTTTTAATCCGCCACATTTTCCTAAAAACAAAACAGCCTTGGGCTGAATAGCACTCAATAAATCCATGATTGTTGCAGCATTAGCACTGCCCATGCTAAAATTAATCATGGTAATGTTTTCTGCAGTAGCTGTGGGCATGGCTTTGTTTTCACCCACGATCTCAACCTGGTGCCACTCAGCGAATTTGTTGAGATATTCATCAAAGTTTGTAAGTAAAATATAGGGTGCAAATTTTTCAAGGGGTGTTCCTGTGTAACGAGGCAGCCAATTGGTTACAATTTCTTCTTTTGTTTTCATAATTGAATAAAGTGGTAATTTGCGAAAAAAAGCAATTGGTCGTGAAAGATTTTGAATTTCCTTTCAAACAATTAAAAATTAGAAAAGGTGAGGGTGGGAATGAAGTATGGGATTGCGTGAGGAAAAAATGGGTTTCACTATCTCCTGAAGAATTTGTTCGTCAACAAGCAATTCTTTTTTTAGCAGAAAACATGGGGTTCCCATTGGAGAGAATGTCTGTAGAGAAACAAATTCTGGTTAATGAAAGAAAGAGAAGACCCGATTTGGTTCTCTATGACCGTATGTTTTCTGTTTTACTTGTTGCCGAGTTTAAATCGCCTGAGATACCAATAAGCCAAGCTGTATTAGATCAGGCCGCCATTTATCATTTAGATTTGAACCCCATGTATATTCTCATTTCAAATGGAGTTCAGACAGCAATTTGCAAAAAAAATGATTCAGGTAAATGGCTTTGGTTGTCATCATTCCCCGATCTTAATGCGCCGTTATCATTGAATTAACTTGTTGGAATGGTCATGCAAAAAAAGACTCTCCAATGACCAAAATTTTCTTTTGCATACGGGCCATTTTTAAATTGTGAAAGCACCTGATACTTCACCCCGAACCCGTAAATGTTATACATGAAACGAACCGAAGGCCAAAGTTCTACAATTCTTCTTCCTTCCAATTTTTTCTGAGTCCAAGTGAATTTTTCTGATTCTGTTTTTTGCTTGCCAGTGACATTTTGTGCAATGTTGAACTCGAAGGTTTGAAGGAAGTCAATGGACAAATGTTGGTTGGCACCACGACGTATAAAAGATTGGCGTGCACCAAGTGTTACTCCAAATTTATTGGTACGGTATGATTTTGAATCCCAAGCACGGTCGTTCAAAAAGGTGCTTTCATTTATTGCAGTTGGTAACGGACAAGACATATACTCATATGAATTGCCATAGATCAATGCGAAATGATTTGAAAGATCTTTTTTTGTCTCCGACACCAATCGAAACAAGGTGTAATTGCTTTCAGCGCTATACGGAGAAGTTTTATAATTCGTGGGTATTCCAATACTGAACTGAATCATACTCCAAGTAGCAGACTCACCATTTAGCCCACCCAATTTAAAATTCTCAGTTCGTTTCATTACAGAATCAACATCTATCATAAAACCAGCGGGTTGTGCGCGTGTGGCGCTAGTGAACAAAAAAGCTGCAAAAAAGAGGGCGTATTTATTCATGGGACATAGGCAGGTTGATAATCTCATTCAAGAAGTGAATACGCAGGGTGCAGCTGTTGCAATGTGGAATGGCTAAATTCATCAATCCAAAAAAATAGTTCGATCCTGGAGGTACTTCCTCTACAACGGAATAGGATTCGTTACCATAACGCATTTCGGTATGCATACGATCAAATCCAAATGATTTCAATTCTTCTTGCTCATTCAGCACCGAAATGAATACATTGGCTTGTTGATTCATTGTTTTTTCCATTCCGAATTGCATTACTTCCAGTTTTTTCTGAACCAGTGAATCATCATTGAAACAAAAAGAGATTTCAGAATGTAATGAGTCAATCCGATGAAATTCACAATGGCTAAATCTTGATTTTAAAAAGGTTAGAGAGGAGTCTTCTTTTACCTCAGTCAAAAATTTACTCGCCTGCGGAACACCATATCCATGTGCATAGTCATAGTATGGATATAGATGCCCAGATTTGCGCATGGCTTCCATTACTTCATAAGCATCCCAGTCAGGATGCAACTCTTGCACGCATGCAACAAACCCTGTAATTAAAGGCGCCGCGAATGATGTGCCATTGGCAAATTCAATTTTTTCGTCCGCAACATATAGTTCGCCAATAGCACATAAATCGGGTTTCATTCTACCGTCTGCAGTAGGTCCAATACTTGAGAATTCCGAATGCAGAAAGTTAAAAGGAGAGATGGATCCAACAGACAATATGTCCGTTGCATCTGCAGGTGCCCCAATAATTTCCCAAGCCCCATCATATTCATTACCTGCGGAATTCACAATCACAATTCCGCGTTCAGCTGCATGCGAAGCAACTCGAGAAATGCGTGCACTAACGCCATCCATTTTATCTCTTGAAAACAATTGAGTGGTGAAGCTCAAAGATGAGTTGATAACAGATGCCCCTTGTTCATCTGCCCATTCCAACGCTTGTATCCATTGTATGTCATTTAGTGAGCGCAATGCGCCCAACTGAGGAGTTACACGTGCTAAAATAAATTTCGCACCTGTTCCTAGTCCAAAGCGTATACTATCCATTTTACCAGCTACACAAGAAAGAACTCGTGAACCGTGTGTGGAATAAGAAAAAATAGATTTAGATCGTGGATGAATGAAGTCTTTCGTGGCGATAATTCTATTTTCATTTCGAATGTGTTGAAAAGCGGCTCCCGTATCTACTCCCTTAAAACCCGCATCCAAAATGGCAACAATGACATTGCGGCCAGTAATGTTGTTGTTTTGAAAAATGGAACCTTCCATGTTCTCAACACTCTGCTCAATTGATTTTATTTGATCATTCGACAGGGTGTCTTTTTTCGAATCAACAGCGCATAACTCCAAAGCCTCTGATTCGTAGGAGGAAGTGTCAATTGTTGAGACAAAAGATAATCTTGAAACATGCTCCCAATTTTTGCTGCTGCATGTAATCACAGCACCGTTGAGCCATTTACTTGACCCATGAACACTGTCGACATAAAGTTTTACCTCTTCAATGTATTTGGCAGATACAGGTTGGTCATCCATATTGAATTGTATGCCAAGTCTATTTCTGCGCAACAGTGCCTCTTGATTGAAAACATCTTCTGGATTCCAGTTTGAATGCTCTTTATCATTGAAATAAACCCATCCGGTAATTTGACCTTGAATCGTATTGCCTGCCCAACAACCCACAACAAATACAAGTAGTGTAATACCTTTGCGCAAGAATGAACTTTTCATGTTATGGCGAATATAATTGATTTACGAAGCGATACGTTTACAAAACCATCTGAGGCAATGAAAGAACGCATGTTCGCCGCTGAATTGGGCGACGATGTCTTCCAAGAAGATCCAACGGTAAATGAACTGCAACAATTGGCTGCAGATCTCTTTGGAATGGAAGCGGCATTGTTTTGCTCGAGTGGAACTCAAACCAATCAAATTGCCATAGGAGTGCATTGCAACCCAGGCGACGAGTTGATTTGCAGTAGTATGGCGCACATCTATGTTTATGAGGGTGGCGGAATTGCATTAAATAGTGGAGTTTCGGTGAGGCTCATTCCAGGTGATCGAGGGAGATTCACAGCAGACGACGTACTGAATAACATCAATAATAAACATGATATTCATTTGCCATTAACTCGACTGGTTTGCATTGAAGATACCATGAATAAAGGTGGTGGTGCCATTTGGGATATTCAGGAAATTTCGAAAATATCAAACGCCTGTAAACAAAATGGACTCGCGTTTCATTGCGATGGTGCACGTTTGTTCAACGCTTTAATAGAATCGGGGGTGTCTGCAAAAGAATATGGCTCGTATTTCGACTCCATAAGCATTTGTTTAAGCAAGGGGTTGGGAGCTCCTGTAGGAAGTCTATTGCTAGGATCGAAAGCCTTTATTGAGAGGGCAAGGCGTCGTAGGAAAAGTCTTGGCGGCGGTATGCGTCAAGCGGGCATACTCGCTGCGGCCGGAATTTATGCTTTACAGGTTGAGCGTCTGAGGCTTTCTGAAGATCACCAAAGAGCCAAAGAAATAGAGCAGTTGTTACTTCACTTAAAACATGCGCAAGAGACTATGCCCGCACAGACCAATATATTCATTTGGAAACCGAAGGGTGGTAAATCTTTACCCGTGGTGGAAATACTCAAAGCGAATGGAATTTTGTGTTTCCCTTTCGGTAATGAATGGATTCGATTTGTATTTCACCGCGATATTACAAACGAGCAGTTCCAGGATTTGAAAAAAAGATTAGAGGCAATTACCTTCTAATTTCAAACGGCAAGTTCATGGTTTCTTCTTCGTTTATACGAATAACCATGAGGTAAATGCCATTGCCCAGTTCCGTATCAAAGTAGGTGTTTTGCTGCAATGGTAATATGATTTGGGTGTGAACTTCTTTTCCAGTTAAGTTGTAAATGCTGGCAATGGCCGTTGTATTCAATGACAATTCTAATTTGAATTTTCCATTTGAAGGGTTGGGATAAAGAGCAACGCTTTGAGAAGCGTCCAATTCTGAAATGGAAACACAATCTGTAATATTGAAGTTGTAATCAAAAGTGCATCCTTGATCATCTGTAATCACCATGTTGTATCCACCAATACCTAAATCAGTGATTGGATTTGCGTTTGATAATGGGGTTCCTGAGGCTGATGTCCAGTTAAACTCATATGGTGGCGTAGCACCAGTAACATTCACCAAAATTTGTCCATCGGAAAAACCACAATTGGGATTGGTAACAGAGGTGCTAATGAGCCAAGGCTCTGGAATGTTGATTGTATATTCAGAATTAAGTATGGTGCCACATGCCGTGGTAGCTGTTAATGTATACATACCTGGTTCAATATTTTCAATGTTCAAATCAGAAGATGTAAATCCATTGTTGCTTGTCCATGATGCAGTGAAATTAATTCCTGCACCCACAATGTAAGGATAGATACTGCCATCTGCGACATCTCCCTTTTCTAACGGACAAGTAACGCTATTCACCAATGCAAGTATTTCATTTGAGCTTTGATAGGTGTGCACAGACAGTTCAATGTCGCCTACTGCACCTTCCCAACCGTCAATTTGAATCAGGTACAATTGACCAATTTCTAAACAAGAGGTAAAGGTTGTACTTGCATAATTATCTCCGGCAGAACATCCACCAATCATATCATCATTGGTGGCTATTAATTCGTAAGAGGAAAAGTCTGAACAATCACTCACGCGCCAAACGGCAATTTGTGTATCTGTATTGGTTCCCGGATTACAAGTTGTGACTTCAAAACTTGTTGAATTGGTAGTGGGAACAAAGGATGCCCAAACACTGTTTGTCGAACTTCCTTCGCACCAAAAACCAAATGCTTGGCAATCAACACCAGCTGGAGCCAGCTCTCCGTATGCCGCAATGGCATTTGTGTTGTTGAAGGTGAAAGAAGGCCCATCGGCAATGATTTCTTGCGCAGTGCAAGGTTGGTCGTAAGTTGGAATATTCGATTGTCCAATGGTGAAGTTCCAGGTGTTACCTGATCCTGACCCGGTGTAGACATGCGTCAAGGCGCCATCTTCAAGTACTTCAATAACAAGCCCACCATCGCCGTATGAGTCTACAAAAATGAGCTCGTAGCTTGTTCCTACAGTTAAACAAAAAGGTCCTTCAGTATAGGTAGCGTTGTTGCTATAACCATTCGGACTATTGTCAGATTCTATTGCACCGCAACCCACATTGAGATTGGCTCCTTCCGCAATTGGTGAAGCATTGCAGCCGGTCCCAGTCAAATTCACTTGCCAATAATTCTCATACGCCCAAGCATCAGTGTGCATGACAAACGTAACTGCAGATTCACCTGCGCCACATTGAGACAGTCCATATTGATTCGCTGTAAATGCGAAAAGTGAAAATAAAATGAGGTTTTTCATGGTCTAGGTTAAAGTTCAAAGATAAAGATTAACGACCTTTGCCAAATGAATAAAAATATTATCCCCGGAGCAATCCAAGATTTATTGGTTAGAGTAGATGAGCAAGGAATGGTATCATTGGTATCGGGTAGAGAAACAATTGGTTTGCATCCGAAAGAATGGAAAGGAAAAGAAGATGGGCAAGAGATAAAAGTTTTTGTATACTACAACGAAGACAGAGAGTTGGAAGGGTCCACAAGACTACCATCAATTCAAGTTGGGGAAATTGGTCAGTTTGAAGTTATAACGGCAAATCAATTGGGTGCGTTCATAGATATTGGAACCAAACGCGATATTCTTATTCCTAAAAGAGAACAGCGCACTGAGCTCATGAAGGGAAGACGTGTTTTGGTTATGCTTGGAGTAGATGAAGAGAATCAACGCTTGTTCGGAACCACACGGTTTTTCAATCATCTAGATAAAAATCCTACTTTAGAACGAGGCGCATTGGTCAATTGTTTGGTGGTGGAGAAATTTGAAGCAGGTCGAAAAGTAGTTGTTGAGGGAAAATACAGCGGATTCCTTTTCAACCAAGAAATTATGGCGCGCATTACAGAAGGCGAAACCATTAAATGTTATGTTCGGAAGATTGAAGGAAAAGATGTAGTAGTGAGCATGCAAAAGGAAGGCGCTGCTCTAATAGATGATGCAACAGATAGACTTTTGGAGTATGTTAAAAATAACGGTGGATATGTACGCTTGAATGATGATAGTGATCCAGAAGAAATAAAAATTAGGCTTCGCATGTCGAAGAAGACCTTCAAAAAAGCTGCTGGTGTTTTATACAAGCAAGGTCTGGTAGATTTAACCAAGTTTGGTATTAAACTTCTAAAAGAAGGGCAAGAACAAAAACCCCGCGATTTATCGAACTGGAATAGGGAAGAGTCAGGGTCATCTCATGAGAATAAGCCTCGAGCAGCAAGACTTCCACAACGTAATACACGAGACAGTGAATTTATGTGGAAAGAACACGGTGGCTCAGATCAATTTAAAGAAAAGAAAGTGGAAAGTGCTGATTCAAGAGATCAGAAAGACAGACCGAAATACACGGCGAGGAAAAGATCAGACAATCCGCACGAACAAAATAGATCTTTCCAAAAGGGAGAAGCCAAGGGTAGACCTCAACGGAAATCTAAAGATTCTTCTTCCAATACTTCCAGGTCTTCACGTCCTTCGGGGAAGAGCCGGGGCCCGCGTCGATAGTGGTTTGAAGTTGATCACTTGCTAAAAACGTGTAAGTAATTCTCTTCGGAAAATCATGTGCTGGGTTCTCGAACACCCATTCGGTTTCCGTTTGCTTCGTACATGTAAATGTGGTTGATTGCTCTGCATCTAGAGGAGTGGCAACGTATATCCAATTTGTGCCATCACTCAGTATAATCATATGCTCGCCAGGCATTTCATTGGTGCCGTAGTCCTCAAAATTGACATTGTAAAAACTAATTCCCTCTAATACAGCCTCATCTTCAACAGGTGTCCAAAGTTCTCTGCCAGTGCTTCCCACCCAATTGCCTTCAAGGTTTTTTAGAAAAGCAGGAAGTTGTATGCTGGTAGACACATGCATTGTCTGTTCCTGAGCATTCGCCTGCAAAAAAATGAAAAACGAAAATAGAGCTGCTAGTTTTTTCATGTCACTAAATTACTTCTAAAACCAATCCTTTCAAATATTCACCTTCTGAATGAAACAAACTTATAGGATGATCAGCTCCTTGATGCAGCTGATGTAAAATACGAACCTCCCTTCCAACAGCAATCGCCGAAGCCAATATGGCCGATTTAAATTGGTCCTTATCAATAACCTGAGAGCAAGAAAAGGTGAATAATAGACCGCCCGATTTTATTTGTCTCAAGGCTGCTTCATTGATTTTTCTGTACCCCTGTATGGCTTTGTGCCTAGCACTCAGGTGCTTCGCAAAAGCAGGTGGATCAAGAACTATTATGTCATAATCTTCATTGAGGTTCTTCAAATAGTGAACGGCATCTGCTTGTATGCACGCATGTTTTTCTGAAGGATAACCGTTTAATTTTAAGTTTTCTTCTGTGAGTTGAAGTGCCCCAGCACTGCTATCTAAGCTGTGAACCAGGGTAGCACCATTAGCTAAAGCATACATGCTGAATGCACCGCTATAGCAAAAGGTGTTGAGTACTTTTTTGTTTTGTGCAAGTTGGCCCAAAAGCGCACGGTTATCACGCTGGTCAATGAAAAAACCTGTCTTTTGTCCTTGAACCCAATCTATTGAAAACTGAATGTTGTTTTCACAAGCAATGTTGGTCTCTTGTCCACCAATTAAATAGCCGTCTTCCGAAGGAATGGATTTCAGTTTTTCTTTGCTTTTGTTGTATACGGCATGAATGAATTCACCACAAACATTGACAATGGCCTGTGCAATTTCATTTCTGTGTTGGTACATACCTGCGCCGTGAAATTGAATGACTGCAGTATGATTATAAACATCAATGATTACGCCCGGCAAACCATCTCCTTCTGCATGTATCAATCGAAATAAATTCGTTCCATCATGTATGATTTGAGCATTTTGCCTGCGTTGATAGGCATTTTGAATTTTTTTCTCCCAGATGTTACTATTGAAGTCTTCTGTTCCGAATGAAAACATACGCACAGCAATACTTCCCTCGCTGAAGTGTCCCCAACCCAATCTGTTTTCGTTGTGATCAACAACCTCAACAAGTTGTCCTTCGCTTAACAATTCAGATATACTTGCCACCGCTCCAGAAAATACCCAGGGATGAAAACGTTTAATACTTTGGTCTTTGCCAGCCTTAATTTTTACACATGGAATCATGTTGCAAAACTACCGCTATTTTACCTTTTTGATTCTGCCTTGTTCAAGTTCAATGATTCCATCTTGAATGAGTGCTTGAATTTTTAACTCAACAAATTCTTTGTCATATGGAATGGGCGAAGCAAACCAATGCCAGATGTGATCACTCTGAGCAATGCGGTTAAGAATGGTTTTTTCTAAAGGTGGTTCATTCTTCAATAAACAACTCTGACAATGTTGGCAGGGCGTTGCCTGTTCATCGAAATAACGAAGTAAATAATTTTCCTTACACTCACCTGTAGCGGCATATGCTTGCATAAAATCAATCTGTTCAAGCTCTCTTTTTTGCTTTATCGAATATACCTCATCTGGAATATGCAAATGTTTTTGCTCAACACGAGGTTGAATATAGACAAAGTGACTTTTTTCGCTCGGAATGAAATAGTCTATGAATTGCTTTGCCTGTAAATCCTTTAATAATTTCCTTGTCTCACCAATACTATAATGACTCGCTTCGGCAATATCCCATTCAGAAATTGAAGTAAGATTTTCCCAAATTCCGCCATACAATCGGAAAAGCGTTCTTAGAATTTCAGCCTGCATGTGATGTTGATCTGCAAGAATGCGTAATTGCTCTCTTGATGCTAAAACCCTGCATTTCGATTGGAAACTACCTCGAGGTAAAATTTGAATATACCCAGATTGTTCCAAAATGAGTAGTGCATTTCCAACTTGCGCTTCTTTCATTTCACATCGAATGGCTAAGCCACTTAAATCGAGCTGAAATTGTTCGTTCTCTCCGGTGTGTAGAGCAACTCGATGCATGTTGGCAAGCTGCTGGTACACGTCATAAATAAATTCCTTATTCGGATAAGACATTAAGACTTGTTCTTTCATGAGTTGAAAATCAGATGCGTGGTACAATGCAATAACATCACTTTTTTCACCATCTCTTCCAGCTCTTCCTGCTTCTTGGAAATACGCTTCGGGCCGAGTTGGGAGTTGCATGTGAATCACGAAGCGAACATCTGGCTTGTCAATGCCCATGCCGAATGCATTGGTGGCAACCATAATTCGCTTATCACTGCTCATCCATTTTTCAAATGCGTCTTTTTTTTCTTCCACACTTTTTCCTGCATGATAAGCAGTTGCTTCAATTTGGTTTTCGCTTAGATATCTTAATGTCTCATCTACCTGTTTTCTAGAGGAACAATAAACAATTCCGCATCCAGTTAATTGTTGACAAAGATTTAAAAGTGTTTCACTTTTGTTTGAGGCTTGAAGTGTGAAGTAATGCAAATTATCTCTGCGAAAACTATCTTGAAAAAAAGCAAAATCTTTCGCAAATAACAAAGAGCTGATTTCTTTAACAACCAGCGAATTGGCAGTTGCCGTAACAGCCATGACCGGAACCTTAGGAATTTCCTTCAAAAAAGTTGGTATTTCCAAGTAGGCAGGCCTGAAATCGTGTCCCCACTGCGAAATGCAATGTGCTTCATCAATAACAATGGATCCGAATTTTAAGTAATTGAGCCGCTCTCTAAATTTCCTAGAGAGCAAGCGCTCTGGAGAGCAATAAACAAATTTGTGTTTGTTTTCAATGCATTCATCAAAAAGCCGATTGATTTCCGATTCAGAAAATTCGGAACTGAAATAGGTGGCCGTAATGCCAATTTCATGTAAATGTTTGACTTGATCTTTCATCAAAGCCAAAAGCGGTGAAATGACCAGGCAGATGCCTTTCCTTGTCAAAGCAGGAACCTGAAAGCAAATGCTTTTACCCCCACCGGTGGGAAGCAAGGCAAATACATCCTGTCCTTGAATGGCTGCATGAACAATTTTTTCTTGCAACGGACGAAAGGTGTTATAACCCCAATGCTTTTGAAGTAATTCAATGGCTAAATTCACAACAATGCGAAGTTGGTTTTTTTTTCGCGAACTCACACATTTGAGTTATGCACATATGTACATTTGAGTAAATGTGATTTTAGATTATGAGAAAAGTTAGAGTTGTTCCACCCGCGAAATTGACAGGTATTCGTGTAAAGCCATTGAAGCAAGCTGCTGTGGGCCTGCCCGCCATTTCATCTTCCATTCATCACATTGCGGAAGAAATGGGCTTATTGAAAGGTTGGAAGGTTCTGTCAAAATTGAATCAAAAAGATGGAACAGACTGCCCTGGCTGTGCTTGGCCTGACCCTGACCACAGATCGAAATTAGGAGAGTATTGCGAGAATGGCGCAAAAGCAATAGCCGAAGAAGCAACAGATAAAAAATGTACACCTGCTTTTTTTTCAAAATACAGCATAGATGAATTGGCAGAATGGTCAGATTATGAAATTGGGAAAAGCGGCAGAATTACGCAACCCATGATTTTGAGAAAAGGGTCCATGCATTACGAGCCCATAACTTGGAATGATGCCTTCCAACATATAGGTCAACATCTCAATGCATGCAACCCCAATGAAGCCGTTTTTTATACTTCAGGAAGAGCCAGCAATGAATCTGCGTTTCTTTATCAACTTTTGGTGCGCACCTTAGGCACAAATAATCTTCCAGATTGCAGTAATCTCTGCCATGAGTCAAGCGGAGTAGCTCTTATTGAATCACTTGGAATAGGCAAAGGGACAGTTAAATTGGAAGACTTATATGAAGCAGAAGTCATCTTCGTGATTGGCCAAAATCCGGGAACAAATCACCCCCGTATGATGTCGGCTCTTTCAAAATGCAAAGCCAATGGTGGTACTATCATACATATGAATCCATTGCCGGAAGCAGGTGTTACCAAGTTTGTAGACCCTCAAAGTCCTGTGGAAATTTTGAAGGGAGGAACGAAATTGGCCGATCATTTTTTACAAGTGAAAATTGCGGGTGATCATGCTGTTTTCAAAATGATATGTTTTTATTTGAAGCAAATTCATACAGAACAGGGCGGTGTTATTGACGAAGGCTTTATTCGAGATTACACATCCAATTTTGAAGCTTTTTGGAATGAAGTTGATTCGTTAGATATTGATTTATGCGAAGAATTATGTGGTATTTCGAGAGTCAAGATTTATGAAATTGCTCAGATACTATCTCAAAAGAAAAAAGTGATTTCGTGTTGGGCCATGGGCTTAACTCAACAGAAAAAAGCCGTTAGCATTATCCAGGAAGTAGTGAACATGCACTTGCTTTTGGGAGCTGTTGGTAAACCCGGAGCAGGCTTATGTCCCGTTCGTGGACACAGCAATGTTCAGGGTGATCGAACCATGGGCATAAATGAAAAGCCTTCGGTAAAACTTTTAGAAGCCATGGAAAATCGTTACGGATTTTCAATGCCTAAAGAACATGGATATGACGCTGTGGAGGCAATAGATGCCATGGATAAAAACAAGGTTCGTGTTTTTATTGCTTTAGGTGGAAATTTCATTTCAGCTACACCAGATAGTATTGTAACCGGTCAAGCTATTCAGAAGGTTGGCCTTACCGTTCAAATCTCAACCAAGTTAAACAGATCACATCTTGTGACGGGTGAAGAGGCAATCATTTTGCCATGTCTCGGAAGAACAGAAAAAGATATACGCAATGGGGTCGAACAGTTTTTAACTGTTGAGAATTCAATGGGCGTGGTGCATACTTCGCGCGGTTCAATTGATGCCATGTCAGAAATGGCTATTTCAGAACCAGCTATTGTTTGTGGTATTGGAATGGCTTGTGCGAAAACAGCAAAACTGAATTGGGAAAAGTGGAAAGACAACTATGATCTCATTCGCAATGAAATTGAAGCGGTAATACCTGGCTTTGAGAATTACAATGAACGTGTTAGAAAACCCAATGGATTTTATTTGCCCAACGGACCAAGAGAAAGAAATTTCACAACATTGACTGGGCGAGCAAATTTCATGAATTCGAAACTATTAGATACCCGTTTGCCTGAAGGAGTGTTCACCCTAATGACCATTCGAACGCATGATCAATTCAACACCACCATCTATGGCTTGCATGATAGATATAGGGGAATAGAAAATGAGCGTCGTGTAGTTCTTATGAATGAAGCTGACATGAAGAATCTTGGTTTTGAAAAATTAGATTTAGTCAATATCATTTCCATTCATGAAGGACAAGAAAGAACGGCCGTGAAATTTTATATTGTACCGTATTCAATTCCTTCAGGAAGTGTAGCCACTTATTTTCCAGAGGCGAATTGTCTCATTCCGCTTCACAATAGCGCCGAACGAAGCAATACACCAATTAGCAAGTTTGTGGTTGTTCGATTCGAAAAATATCAAGGAGAGGAGGCGTAATGTGGTATGTCATTAATGTTATTCAGATTGTATTACTCATTGTACTTGTTATAATTTGTGCATGCTTGGGATTACTATCGAGACTCTTCATTTCCACCAAAAAAGCCAATCAATTTATTGGCCATTATTTATTTTCGCCCGCTGTTCTCGCCGTTTGTTTGATTCGCTGGAAAGTTTCTGGAAAAGAAAATATACCCAATTATCCAGCAATATATATATCCAATCACACCAGTTTGCTCGATATTCCAATCTTATTCGCAGCCATTAATCAACCGCTATTTTATGTGGCTAAAATGGAATTAAAACGAGTGCCATTTTTGGGTCAGTACATGCAGGCTATGGGAATGATTTTTATTGATAGATCGAATAGAGAGCAGGCCATGGTCTCCATGCGTTCTGCTATTCAAGATATAGCAAAGGGTAAAAGTATTGTGGTGTTTCCTGAGGGCACACGCAGCAAATCAGGTGAATTGCAACCTTTCAAACGTGGTGCTTTTTTTATTGCTTGTGAAGGTGAAATTCCAATTGTTCCTGTTGTTATTCATGGTGGTTCAAACGCACTTAAAAGTGGAAGCTTTTCGCTGCGTCCAACGAAAATTGAAATTGAAATTTGTCCTGTTGTTCAAGCTACACGTTTCAGACATCTCGATCAAGATGCATTAGCTCGAGAAATGCACGCGTTGTTCTCAGATAAGTTAAAACGGGAACCCAATACCCAAGTTGAAAACTAAATTCGGTTTGAATGCAGATGGGCTATTGTTAACGTGAGTTAAGAATTGATTGAATTCAGTTTTAGGCTCCCAGATCCATCGTTCTCCTTCAACCATAATTGGATTACGAATGGGAACTCCCATATCTAGGCGAATCAAAAAGAAATCAAAATCAAGTCGAGCACCAAGTCCAGCGCCAATAGCAAATTCCTTGTAAAACCGATTCCATTGGAAATCGGCATTCAATGGACTAGAATTTTTATTCATTAACCAAATGTTTCCTGCATCAACAAACACAGCCCCCTGAAACATGTCGGTAAATGAAAAACGGTATTCAGCGTTGAACTCAATTTTCAAATCACCAATATTGTTAAAAGACTTAATAGCTGTGGAATCTCTGTAGCTGCCTGGTCCCAATGTTCTTGCCTGCCAAGCACGAATTCCATTCGCACCACCACTGAAATAACTCTTTTCAAAGGGTAGGGCGTTTAAATTTTTAAAGGGCATTCCAACACCAAGAAATCCACGAAACGCAAATTTATTTTGGGCGTCGCGTTGTGTATAATATCGAAAATCATGTTCTGTTTTTAAGTACTGCGCAAATCGAATACCTTGAATGGAATAACTGCCATTGGCATCGGTAGTTGCATTCGGAAGTACATTGAAGAGCCCGCGCAATGCATTTCCGGCTGCTTCTAATATTGTCGCATTGTAATAAAAATAGGTGGGTTGGTCATTCGATAATTGGGTGTTCACGTTATAGCCTATACTGCTTGCAACAATCAAGTGATCTTGGTAACTGTTGTTGAGATATCCGTCATTTAAATTGTTCAGCCATGACTGAAATGCAGCAGACTTGTTAATCTTAATGAGACTGATTTCAGCCCATTCAATGTGCACACTTGAAACGCGTTCAGGATCTTCCATGTACTTCCAACCAAAACCAAGTTGCGAAAGCGTACGCTCATAGTCGGGTCGCTTTTGATAATTGGCTGTAAAGCGAAGTGTGGTGTACGGCTGATTGGTATACTTTTTCACCACATTCGGAAAGAATTGTGGAATATTCAAATTAAGTTCAGGACCTATCTCAAATGTGTTCAATTGAAACGCGCGTTCCACAATTTGATTTCCAGCATTTCCATCTGTTCCGGAACTTCCAATGGTTTGGGTCGCTTCAAGACCTAAGATGGTTTTAAATTCAAAAGTCTCGGCCCCGTGAAATAAATTTTTATGTCTATAGGTGAAGTTGCTGTATACCCCCATATTTCCTGCTCTATTCGTAATTCTTGGATCGAAGGCAAGTGATTGCTTTTTGTGCGGGTACAAATTAATTCGAACATCTAACATGGGCGTAGTATCTCGGTATACCACTGGAGTCATTTGAATATTTACATTTTTAAAAACGCCGAGCTGAGAAAATTCTTTATAGGTGTCGTCAATTTTATTCTGAACAAAAAGATTATGTAATTTTTTAATGTTCTGTGGCACAGTATCCTCCTCGTATTTCCAATAGTCAACGCATTTGAAACGTAATTTACTCGCAAGTAAATCGGGTTTTACAACAGGATCGCCATTACTCAAAAACTCAACTGTTCTGCCCGTTACAGTTACATGTGAAGTGTCTTGAGGAATGCGAGTGGTGTTGCTCGGGTCATAAGCCACATTGATTGAGACCTTCCCAAAGTAAAACTTTCTGTGAGGTAAAATTCTTCCTGTGTAATTCCCGAATCCGTCAATCTCCTTAGGGCTAAGTATGTGTAGGGTTAAGTTTGCTTTGCCTTTGATAGTTGTGGTGTCAACATCATAAACAATGTAGTCGGGAATGAATTCAAAATAGCCAATGTTTTTGAGATACGTTGTAATTCGATTTCGTTCCTCACTCAATACATCAACATGAAAAGGGTTGCCCGTTTGAAGAAGTGACTTCGACTTTAAGTTATTCAGATCACTTTTGATTTTAGGTTCTTGAATATCCCAGTTGATGGTTTGCATTTCAAACTGCTCTCCAAGATCTACCTGATAATAAACTCGGCAAGATTTGTTTTTATCCCAAAAGATGGTGGTATTTTCATTGTATTGAATGTCTGGAGTAACATGAGCATTGAAGTATCCTCTTTTCTCAAGAAAAATTTCCATCTGTTTAGCACTTTTCTTAGCCAATGTAGAGTCCATCAATGCAGGTGGTTCACCCACAGTATATGCTAACCAAGGCCAAAGACCATTGCAGGTTGTTTGAGGTTTATTCTTGGCAACTCGTCTTTTGTTTTTTCGAATGCAACGCTCTTGAATACGTTCTTCAGATCTGGCTAAGGCTTTTCTGGGAACAAGTGTATTCATGCGCATGTTAAATCGAAAGAAGAGGATTTTTCTGTTCGGTTTTACTTTGGTAAGAGCAAGTAGCTCGTCTGCTGAAGCATCTGAAGGTGCTTTAACAGAATTGATAAATTCCAATCCTTCAACATTCACCAAGGGTACACCGTATTCAACAAAATGATCCTCGAAGTATACACCACCTTCAGGCAAGGTGCGTTGAATGGTGCAAGCTTCAAACAGAGCGAGTGCGATAAAAAAGAAAAAGATTGGCTTGCTTATTCGTTGCATGAAAATAATCATCTTTGTGAAAATAAAGATAGATGGCAATTTCTAAAAATGACATTCGATTTATACGAAGCCTTCAACAAAAGAAAGTGAGAAACGAAGAACGTTTGTTTGTGGTTGAAGGAAAAAAGATGGTTGAGGAAGTGTTGGAGATGCATTGGGATGTTAAATTTTTACTGAGTTCAGATGAATCGTTTTGCGCGAATCATAACGCCCAATTGGTGTCAGAGCCGGTTATATCAACGTGCTCCTCGTTTGCCACTGCATCAGGTTATTTGGCAGTAGTAGATTGTCATAATTTGCCTGCATTGGATCTCAAAAAAGTACAAAAAATTGTGGTTTTAAATGGGGTTTCAGATCCAGGAAATGCGGGAACTATCATGCGTACTTGTGAATGGTTCGGGGTAGATGGGGTGGTATTTGATGAACACTGCGTTGAACTAGAAAATCCGAAGGTCATTCAGTCTACCATGGGCGCCGTATTCCGAGTACCAACTTTGAAAATTTCATCTAAAGAAATAATCAGCTTGTTGAACCAGCATGACTTTCGTACAATGGTAGCTGATATGAAGGGCGAGTCAATCTACACCCTTGAAAAGAAAACGAAATGGGCTTTGGTTATGGGAGGCGAAAGCCATGGAGTATCTGCTGAATTTAAAAATGTAAACCCCATACACATTCCAAGAATAGGTCTTGGTGAAAGTCTGAATGTGGGAATAGCTACCGGAATTATTTTGTCACAACTGACTCAGGAGTAAAAGTCTTGGTGGGGTTATAAAAATCAGCAGGCATGAGCAAAGGTTCGAAGAAGAAATATTGAGCCAGACCCAATTCGTTTCGTTCGTCCTTCGCCCAAAAATAGTCGGGATCATATGGTGTTGAATTGCCTTTTCCATCGACCTTCATGCCATTCGCTTTTTTCAAGTACAGATGAAGCGAATGCGTTAGCCCGAGCGCATCTGTAACTACATACGTAAAAGCAGGGAGGCTATTTTTAATGCTATCAGCCGCTTCCGGTTTGAGGTACGTGTTGTATGACTCAATGTTAACGCGACACATGCGCTTCACAAAATCAAAAGCCAAGAGGGTGTCCAGAGCGGTGAATGATTGGTACATTCCATTCGAAAAGACTTCGGCTTGGATTCGACTTGAAGATGAAACTTTGAATCGGAAGCTTTGATTGGGATTCACGTGATTAATAAATTCCACTTGCTGTATATCCAATTTAGGAAAATTGAAAATGGCATTGCTACGCCATTCATTTTCAGCAATGAAAAAACGGGGGTTCAAAAATCCGGTGAATCCTTCAATGTGCATAATAAACGGCTCTTCGCTTCGTCCATCTTCCGGAGTTTCTAACACCATGATTGTCCCTTGGTGATCATGCCAATTCGGACCAACGAAATAGGTTTTAATTAACTCATTTTTGAGGTTGTAAATTTTAACTTCTTTGGCTGAGGTAGCCATTACAGTTAACATGTTTTCTTTCGCTTTCGCAGGTACATTTCCACGAACTTTAATGTCGTGTATGCATTCCAAAAGCAGCTGAATTGCATCGGGTCTGGCGGGATATTTTTTATTGATGGTCCATGATGTTGTACCTTCAAGTCGAGTCAATGTGGCTACCTCGCCATTTCGATCCTGGATGGTAATTTTCCCAATTGATGCCGTGTCTTCAATTGCAAATTGCATGAACGGATTATCATTGGTTGGGTGTGATCGGTCAATTTTCCAATAGACAAATGCGCCAATGCCTCCAAGTATGATGAAGGCAATAAGCAGAATAAGAGTAGACTTCTTCATTGACCGTTTTTCTTTGTCCATTTACGTTTTCTCAAGAACAAGAGTACGCCAGAGGTTGCAGCCAATATGAGCAATGGCGAAGCAACGTTCATGGTTTTCCAGAAATTTTCCTCAGCAATAACACGTTCTTTATTTAATTTTCGAACTTGAATGTTCTTCGTTCTAACGTCAATTAGACCTGCGTCGTCTAGTAAATAGTTCACACAATTCATGAGCAAGTCTTTGTTGTCATAGATGACTTTTTTATATTGCTTACTGTATCCGAGAGGCAATGGGAACTTCTTTCCGTCTTCTGTTACCACTTCGTTGTAGGCAATGTCCGCGTCTGATATTAATATCATCTTGGTTGGAGCACTCGACTCTCTGAACGCTATAACAGGATTTCTTCGAATACTATCAGGTAGAAAATCTTTAAACGCACTTGTGAATTCTCCTTCCATTAAAATACCCATAATTTGATGCGCTTTATTGTTGGCCTTGAAGTATTCTGGTCCTTCGCGAAGCAACTCCAAATCAATTCTAACAGGAGCTTTGAACGATTTCGCTAAGTCAGAAGAAAATAAAAACGGTGTTTTCTTAATTTTCGGATTTTGATTTACCGTGTCTATGGATCCCGCAAATTCTGTGAAAATGGGGTCTAAGTTGGCGGCAATGGGGTGAGAATGTCTTTCAGAAGTAAGAATAGGAGCGTAGTAGTTACTCTTTTCTACATAGCTGCGTTGATTCCCCATGGGGCCATTGTCAACAACAATTGGTGCACCTTGAAAATCTATGATCATATCTCTATTCAAACGAACACCATATTCATATAACATTTCGTACAGTCCGTTTTCATTGGAAATGGCCAAGGCCATACCGCCTTTTTTCAAACTGTCTAAATCCATGGTGAGTCCATCCAGCATCCACAACACTTTACCACCGTTCATTACAAATTGGTCAATAATGAACCGATCTTTATCGGGAACAACAGTATCTGTTCCTGCTACAATCAAGAGATCATAAATATTACTTCGAAACTGCATTTCAGATAGCTTGTCACTCAGAGCATTGAGTTTCGCATCTATGGTAACCGGACGAATATCATAATTATCTTTAAGGCTGTAGAGCAAGTCGGCCATGTGCATACGCTCTATTTCTTTGTGTCCCTCCAGAACAGCTATTCTTGGTTTTTCTTTGCGGAAAATTCTACGAAAGCTGCTCGCTAATTCATATTCCAAGTTGTTCACACTGAAATTGATCATTTCAGGACTGCTCATGGGCATTTCGCTGCGCATGAATTGAATTGGAAATTCTTCGCCTTGATATTCTACAATGGCGCCAGGCCAGATGATTTTGTTTATTTCTTGACCATCTTTTTCGTAGGTAATATTGGAAAATTTCAATCCCTTTTCATCTAATGCGGCAAAAATTTCCTGACGTTTTTTTTCGTCGGCTTCTTCATACGGATCTATGAATTCATATTCAATTAAACCGTTACTTACACTGCTGAATTCTGCCAATCTCTCTTCAACACTTTGTTCCAATCGCTTGTAATCAGCAGGGTACTCTCCGTGCAGATATACGCGAACATAAACGGGTTCCTCCAATGACTCGAGCAATTCATGGGTTGAGTCAGAAAGCGAATTTCGTTTTTCAGCGGTGATGTCCCACTTGAAATAAAATGCACTTGAAATTAGCGCCAGTGCTATGAAAATACCAATGGAAAGGCCAAATTGAAGTAGGTCAGAACTGCGTTTCTTCATAATTACAAAAATGCGAAGGAAAATGCAAAATACTTCGGAAAATTCAGCTTTTCTTCACACAACCAAGTTGGTTCAAATCAAATCTACCCTTATTGAAGATCACGTCAAGTATACTGAGGTTGGGATGGAAGGAAAATCGATCTGAAAAAACATGTAAATACGAATGAAATTCGAAGTCAATATTTTCAATCTCTGAGTCAACGCCCAGAGGTATGGTGTTATTGAATTCATTTTTGCACCAAGTCAGAGTCCAATCGAATAATTTTTGATTGAAGTTATAAAGCATTTTTTCCTCTGAATAAAAAATGGAGTTTAAATCATCTATTGCAAAATCATAGTACGCACTTTTTCCGTATGCCGATTTTATGGCAGTCAGAATTTTTTTAGGTCGAAATTCAGAGCTAATCTTTACCTCAGAGTATGGAGTAGATATACCGTGAGTTGATTCAACGGGAATGGTTATCCATTGAATTCCGTTGGCCGTTAGTATGGAAAATCGGTTTCGGGTTGTTTGTTTTTCGAATGGTTCAGAACCAGAATAGTAAGAATCCATTCCAAACTTCAATCGTGTTAAATACCAAGAAACATCGGGTAAGCAGGGAAGATAAGCGTGTTGCTTCATCTTTATTCTTAGTCCACAAGTCGGAATATACGGTTCCAACGAATTTTATTACTCCCATGATATTCCATGTTCTCTTTCGAGAACCATGTGAATACAGCTTTTCCAACAATGTGTGTCTCAGGTACGAAGCCCCAGAACCTGCTATCTGCACTGTGGTGTCTATTATCTCCCATCATGAAATAATAGTTGTAAAGAAAGGTGTAAGAATTTGTCTCTTGTCCATTGATTAGGAATTTTCCATTTCGCATTTCACAAGTTTGACCTTCATAGGCATTGATCACGCGTTGGTACCGAATGAAATTGTCTTTGTTCAATTCAATAGTCCATCCTGCAGAAGGAATAACCAATGGCCCGAAAAAGTCGGAGGTCCATGTTACATAAGGAAACTCTGCAGCGTTCGGATAAATAGGAAGAGGTTGGTGTTTGTATGTAGAGTCGAGGTGTCTTGATATTCCAGCCAATTCAGGCGACATATTCCGAACATCATTGGCTTCACTTTCAGTCAAAGGCATGAGTACCATGTCAGATTCATATGGACTCGGGCTTAACTCACTCTTCAATTTTTCCAATTTCTTTTGCACTTTATTCACTGAAGCAGCTGGAATGGCGTAATTCCACATCATGCCGGGTTTGTTCTCAATGGCATTGCCGTTGATGTACACTTGGCCTGCATCAATTTTAATTTCCTCTCCCGGCAAACCAATACAACGTTTGATATACATTTCTTTTTTATCCGTTGGACGGTCCCGTGTTCCTTCAATTTTTAAATTTCCACGACCACAATGCTTACAGATTTTCTTTTCTGTAAAATTCTGTCGAGCCATGTTTTCATATTTGCTTCTATTGAAGGTGTATTCATCAAAGGCGGAAGCCGGACCAACTTTCATGGTGGCTTCATACAATGCTTCTGACCTCAAAAGCGCATGGTAATCGTGCCCAACATAAAATGGATCAAGCACAACAGTGTCTCCATTCGGAAAATTGAAAACTACAGGGTCATATCGCTCCACCTTACCATATCCCGGTAATCGCATATAGGGAAGCGAAAACCATTCAACATAACTGTTCGTTAATCCTCCTGGTAAAGCATTGTGCACAAAGGGCATAGAGACTGGTGTTTGAGGAATTTTCGCACCATAAGTTACTTTACTTACAAATAGATAATCTCCAACTTTCATTGATGACTCCATGGAAGGAGTGGGAATTGTAAATGCCTCCAAGAAAAAGGTTCGAATAATGCTTGCTGCAACAACAGCAAATAATATGGCCTCGCCCCATTCTCGACCAAATGATTTTTTCTTTCCTTTCCAATCTCGAGGTCCTACATATTCGGCTTGAGCATCTTTAAAGGCAAGTATATACAATGCGTACCAAGGCAATGCACCAAAGATCCATTGTTGTTTGGTTGAGCGCTGATTGAAAACTATTCCAATTTCAACATTTAAAATGGTGAGCATAATGAGGTTTACACCCGGTACCAACAATAAAATAAACCACCACCAAGGCCTGCCAATAACTTTCAATAAAGGAAGAAAGTGAACCAAAGGAATATAGGCTGGTATCTTAGTATCAATTTTTGCTCTTTTAACAAGTTTTGGAGCAACTATGCATTGCACCAGGATAAGTAAGGCTAGGAGTATTTCAGGAATAAATTTCATGTCGTCTTTATAAGTGGTACGAATTTACGAATTCAGCACATCTGACATCGTAAAAACCCCTTTTTTATTGTAGAGGAATTCTGCAGCGCGAATTGCACCTGTGGCAAATCCTTTTCTGGAATGAGCGATGTGAAGAATTTTTAAAGAGTCAATTTCTGATTGATAACAAACCTCATGGGTGCCTGGAACTTCAGGCTCTCTCAGCGCTTCAATCATGAGTTTGTTGGTTTCATCTGAATCCGGATTTAAAGACCAAGAGGAGTATTGAGGCATTTCATGCATTACCCCTTCAGCCAAAGTAATGGCTGTTCCACTCGGCTTATCAAGTTTTGCAGTATGGTGAATTTCTTGAATAGAAACTTCATACCTACCAAATTTGTTGAGAATTCGAGCAAGTTCTTTATTGATGTGAAATAAGGCTTGAACGCCAATACTAAAATTAGTGGCGCAAAGTAACGCTTGGTCAGTAGTCATTTTTGAAACCAACTCTTGGTATTGGTCATACCAACCTGTGGTGCCAACTACTACAGGAACACCAGCCTCAAAGCAAATATTAATATTATCAACGCATAGTTGAGGAAGTGAAAATTCAATGGCTACGTCTGCTCCAGCTAGTTTTTCTTTCGTCAACGTGTTTTTTTGTGAATACGTGCTATGAATTTCATGTCCAAATGCAGGAAGTAATTCAGCTATGGCTTGACCCATTTTCCCGAAACCGATAAGCGCAATTTTCATATTAGAATTGAATAGATAGGTGAAGACCTGCAAACTTTGGATAGAGCAGGGGGGTGGTACGAAGACTTAACTTCGGTGACACATCGAAATTGAAAAGGTGTGCGTCAACATGCGCGTCTAAAATTTGTAATGCGTACACGCCAATTAGACTGAGATAGGAAATGTCTAAATATTTTTTGTAAAGTAAACGGTTGTAATCCAATTGTGAATTGTTTAAGCCTACTGCAATTCCATCGGGATTCGTATTGGGATCATTGTCATTGTATGCAATGAATGCATTTTTCCAGAATCGGTATGTTTGTGTATTGGTGTGAATGAAATACACGCAAGTGCCTATGCCTGCCAGTGCAATGGGGGTTTTCCAGTATTTGTGATTGTACATTTGCCCAAGTCCTGGGAGCAATGCACTCGATAAGGTTGCCTTGAGCGGACTGTGAGGTAAATTCCAATTGCGTTGAAATTGTGTTGAGTCAGTTTGCCCTCGGCAGATGAGGGATAATAACATGAAGCTTAAAAGGCACAAACGCTTCATGGATTCAAACCAAGCATATCTATAATTCTAGCTAAGTCGTCATCTGTTGTGAAGGGTATTTCAACTTTCCCAAGTCCACTTTCATTCCGAGTAACCTTAGCTTTTTTACCAAAACGTAATTTCAGATCAGCTTGCATTTTCTGAACCTCAAGTGGCATTAAGGCTTTGTTCGACTTGAATAACTTCGGAGCATCATCCTCTTTCACCAACTCCTCGACCTTTCTTACGCTCAAATCTTTTTCAAGTATGAGCTTGAAAATGCGCAATTGTTTCGACTCCGGTTCGGCATTGATTAAAGCTCTCGCATGTCCCATGCTCATGCGTTTTTCAATAATTCCCAATTGAATTTCAGGAGGTAATTTTAACAATCGAACATAATTGGTCACCGTAGTGCGGTCTTTTCCAACACGCTCAGCGAGTTTTTCTGTTGTTAAGCTACATTCTTCCATAAGTCGCTTGTAGCTGATTGCAATTTCCAATGCATTTAAATTCTCACGTTGAATGTTTTCTACCAGAGCCATTTCAAGCATACCTTGATCATCGGCCTCTCTGATATAAACAGGAACCTCTGTCAAATTCGCCAATTGACAAGCTCGGAAGCGACGCTCACCCGAAATGATTTGAAACTTCTGAGATGAAACCTTTCGAACCGTGATGGGTTGTATCAGTCCCAACTCAGAAATGCTTTGGGCCAATTCAATTAATGCATCGTTGTTGAAGTCTTTTCGAGGCTGATACGGATTCGCCTCAATCTGTGAGATGGACAATAGATTAATGGGACCCGCAACATTTCCCACTTCAAGCTCTGTTTTTACCTCAGTAACAGTTGCTTGTTTTTCTGGCTGATTTGGACGCGGAGAGTTCTCCAATAGGGCACTTAATCCTCTTCCCAACGCTTGTTTTTTACTCATAATTCAACTGTTTTTTCTTCCCCAGACATTTTAGTAAGATTGTTTCTTTGAAGCAACTCTCTCGCAAGGTTTAAGTAGTTAATCGCTCCCTTGCATGATGCATCGTGCATAAGTATGGTTTGACCGTAACTTGGGGCTTCGGCTAAGGTTGTGTTTCTATGAACCAATGTATCAAACACCATGTCTTGAAAATGCATTTTCACCTCTTCAACCACTTGATTACTTAACCTCAAGCGCGTATCGTACATGGTAAGTAAAACACCTTCTATGGTCAATTCTGTATTCAGTTTTTGCTGTACGATTTTAATGGTGTTCAACAATTTGCCTAATCCTTCCAATGCGAAGTACTCGCATTGAACAGGAACAATAACGCTTGCTGATGCCGATAATGCATTCACGGTGACCAATCCGAGCGATGGAGAACAATCAATAATAATGAAATCATAGTCGTTCTTCAACTTCTGAAGAGCACCACGCAACATGTATTCTCTGCCGGGCATATTGATCAATTCAATCTCGGCTCCCACTAAGTCAATGTGTGCAGGAATTAAATCTAAGTTTGGACTCTCGGTAGATATGATGATGTCTCTTGGATCAACGTCGTTAATCAAACATTCATAGATACTCGTTTTCACAGATTTTGGATCAATTCCAACTCCAGATGTAGCGTTGGCTTGAGGATCGGCATCGACAAGCAACGTCTTAAACTCTAAAACGCCAAGAGCCGCGGCCAAATTAATAGCGGTGGTTGTCTTTCCAACACCTCCTTTTTGATTGGCAATTGTTATTATTTTTCCCATGAACTTGTATTCTTTATCAGGTTTCACGCGTGTTTCACGCAGAGCGAAAATACTTTGGAATTCGTCTTATGGAAATTAAAGTTTTGCACATGGCCAGTGTTTATTTGGTGTTCATAACATGTTAAAAACAGCCCGTGGCGGTAAAATCTTGACATCCAATAAAATGAAGATTTTTTGCAATTGAAATTTTGTGATTAACGGGTCTCTTTGTACATTCCCACCTTAAAATTGAAACCAAATACAGTTCTATGAAAAAACTTTATGCTTTGTTTTTAGCATTTGTCTCTGTGACAGCCGCTAATGCACAAACGTTTACTGTTGGAACATTACCAAGCTCGAATTACAGCGGTGGTGTTACAGGAGTCTGGGACATGAACAACGATGGCAGAAATGATATCGTAGTCATGGATCAAAGTAAAACGTTGAGAATTCTTTATCAAAATGCAAATGGCACCTTCACTCAGGTGAACACGGCTACTGCAGCTCTTGGGTCAAGCCAATGGGGTATGACCGTGGCAGACATGGACAATGATGGCTATGGAGATGTTATCTGTGGTGGTGCTTATGACCAATTGCATTACTATAACATAGATCAAAATGGAGTTGCAAATTTGAATACGCTGGATGTGAGCATCTTCACTCAGGCCGTAACAATGGGCGATTTTGATAATGACGGTTGGTTAGATTTCTTTGCTTGTCATGATGATGGCCCATCTAAAATGTGGAGAAACGACGGATCAGGTAACATAGTATACCAAAACTCGGTATTCCAAGATGCTTCAGGTAACACATTGTTAGATTACAATTTGTACCCTGGAAATTATCCTGGCACCAGTGACCCATTGATGTCTGGTAACTACGGAAACGAATTCACCGATTTTGACCGCGATGGTGACATGGATCTCATGGTTGCTAAATGTCGTCAAGCGTCAAACGATCCGCTCGATGTTAGAAGAACAAATTTGATGTTCGTGAACAACGGAAGCAACGTCTATACAGATGAGGCTCACGACAGAGGCTTGGTGAATCTTCAACAAACTTGGACAGCTACTTTCGGTGACATTGATAATGATGGCGACTTCGATTGTTTCATGACCACGCACAGTGGAGGTATTCGTATGTACGAAAATACAGGTGGCGGATACTTTACAGACATCTCGCAAGCGGCAGGTTTAACCACTTCTGGTTTTTTCATGCAAGGTCAAATGGCCGACTTTGATAACGACGGATACTTAGACGTGATTCACGCAGGTGGAAGCTTTGGATACTATAGAAACAATGGAAACAAAACGTTTACTCAGCAAAATACAGCTTTCAACAACCCGCAAACCATGCATGGCTTCGCTTTAGGAGACCTAAACAACGATGGATTTATGGATGTGTATGCGAACTATGGAAATGCAAACGGATATGTTACTCCGTCAAACACGGCTGACCGTCTTCATTTAGCAACTGACAATGGTAATCACTGGATAGCTTTCGACTTGGAAGGTACAGTGTCAAATAAAAACTCAGTTGGTGCTACTGTTGAAATTCACGGTCCATTTGGAATTCAAGTGCGTGAAGTGCGTTCAGGTGTATCTTATGGTATTACCAATACACAAATGTTAAACTTTGGATTAGGTGCGAATACAACAGTAGACTATGCGATCATTCGCTGGCCTTCTGGTATTACTAAAGTGGTTCAAAACCCAACAATAGACCAGTACCACCAATATTTCGAAACAGCATGTACACCTCCAACAGCAACGGTTACATCAAATGGTAGCTCTGTAATATGTGCGGGTCAGTCTGTCACTCTTACAGCTTCTGCAACGGGTGGTTCTTTCATTTGGAACACAGGTGAGACTACCTCTTCTATTACGGTTTCAAACGCAGGTAACTATAGCGCAATTGCTTTCAATCCTGCTGATGGATGTGCGTCTTATTCAAATATTTTAACTGTAACGGTTAATACAGACGTTGTTGCACCTTCAATCACTGCTGCAGGTGATTTGGAATTCTGCGAAGGTGTTGGCGTTCAACTTACTGCTTCAGAAGGTTCAAGTTATTTGTGGAGCAACGGTGCAGATACACAAAGCATCACTGCATTGCTTCCTGGCGATTATACTGTACAAGTAGAGGGTGCATGTGGTATGGCAACTTCACAAGCGATTACAGTTTCTGTAATAGATGCCCCTGCTGCACCGGTTGCTGGCAACTTGCAAATTGGAACCAGCGGTGTTACAGTTGATTTAACCGCAACAGGAACAAACTTGTCATGGTATGATGTAGCTACTGGTGGTTCACCAATTGGTACAGGAACAAACTTCACAACTCCAGTAATCACAACTTCACCTACTTCATTCTGGGTTGAAGATGTTGCAACATACGGAGGAGTAGAAGGTATTGGAGCGAAAGACTCTTGGACAACTACTTCAACAGGAGGTTACTTTACAAATACACCAACCAACTATAACAAATTCGATGTGTTCGAAGACATCATCATTGATAGCGTTCTTGTTTATGCCAATTCTGCAGGGACAAGAACAATTGAAGTAATTGATGCTAACCTCAATGTTGTTGCTAGCGGTTCTTTCTCTATTGCAAGTGGTGCTGTATATGTTCCTGTTAACTTCTTCGTTCCTGCAGGAACAGGATATGGCATGCGTACAACAACAGCAGCACCAGATTTCTGGAGAGATCGCGATGTAACTTCAGCTACTCCTTTTGCTTATCCGTTTGATGTAAATGGTTTAGCGTCTATCACGGGTACTACAGTTACAAACAACAACCAAAATCAAGATGGAAACAACTATTATTACTTCTTCTACGATTGGCATGTTCATACACCAGAGTTTAATTGCGTTGGTCCAAGAACAGAGGTTGTTGTTACAATTGTAAACGTATCGGAAATCGAATCCATCACAAGTTTAGTGATGTACCCAAATCCAGCAGAAGCTGATTTGAACATCCAATTGAACAGCACAGAGGGAGGAATGTTGCAAATTAATATTGTAGATGCTTTGGGTCGTGTTGCTCAATCTTCTCAGTTTGCAGTGAGCACTGGTCAGCAAAATTTCAATATGAATATTGATCAAATTGCTGCTGGTATGTATACTGTACAATTTGTTAAAAACGGTCAGATAGCTTCACAAAAGCTAATTGTTCGCTAAGAATAATGTCTCTTGATTAAAGGGGTGGATTTTCCACCCCTTTTTTTTTGAATACTGACACGTTGTCGGTAATTTCTGAAATGGCAATAGCTTTGCAATCGCCAAGGAGCAAAAAAATAAAACATGAAACAAGGACATATTTCAGTACAAACCGAAAACATTTTTCCAATCATTAAAAAATTTCTCTATTCAGACCATGAAATTTTTCTGAGAGAATTAGTAAGTAATGCGGTTGATGCTTGTCAAAAATCAAAAACCCTAAGCAGCCTTGGGGAGATTCAGGTTGAAGAATCTGAGTCGTTTAAGGTTGAAGTTATCTTAAATAAAGAAAACAATACACTTATCATCCGCGATAACGGAATTGGTATGAACGAAGATGAGATAGATCGTTACATCAATCAAATCGCATTCAGTGGTGCAGAGGAATTCGTTTCGAAGTACAAAGATTCCCAAATCATCGGGCATTTTGGTCTCGGGTTTTACTCGGCTTTCATGGTTTCGAAAGAAGTAGAAATCATCTCAAAGTCAAGAAAGGGTGGTGTCGCAGTCCGTTGGGTTTGCGACGGCTCTCCGAATTTTGAAATGGGTGAGCATGAAAAGGATTCGTTTGGTACAGATATCATTTTGCATTTATCTGATGACTCCCTTGAATTTGCAGACGAAACGCGTATTGAAGGAATTCTATCCAAGTACTGCAGATTCATGCCTGTATCTATTGTTTTTGGTGAACGTTCAACTTATATCGATGATCCATCTGGAGAAAAAGACGAAAACGATAGAGTTAAAAAAAATGAAGTAAAAGTTCCGAATGAAATAAATTCAACTACACCGTTGTGGACTAAAAAGCCAGCTGATTTGAATGATGAAGATTATGAGAAGTTTTATAGAGAGCTGTATCCAATGTCTTTTGAAGATCCGCTCTTCCACATTCACATCAATGTTGATTATCCGTTCAATTTAACCGGAATTCTCTTCTTTCCGAAGTTGAAGAATACCATGGAGAATCAGCGGAACAAGGTGCAGCTGTATTGCAATCAGGTTTTTATAACTGATGAGGTTAAGAATATTCTACCTGATTTTCTTACCCTACTGCATGGTGTTGTAGATTCTCCAGACATTCCTCTCAACGTTTCTCGAAGTTACTTGCAGGAAGATGGCAACGTGAAAAAGATTTCAGCTCATATTACAAAAAAAGTTGCTGATAAATTAGCGAGTATGTTCAATCAAGATCGTACCGATTTTGAATCGAAATGGAGTGACATCAGTGTATTTATTCAATATGGAATTCTTACAGATGACAAATTTGCTGAAAAGGCTAAAGGCTTTTCATTGCTGAAACATGTGAATGATTCTTACAGTACCCTTGAAGAATTTGCAACAAAATTTGAGCAGCACAAGGATAAATCGAACCAAACAATTGTATTGTATACACAAGACAAAAACGCGAACCATGTTCAAATTCAAAATGCCATTGCTCGCGGTTATGAGGTTGTTGAATTCAACTCTCCATTGGCTTCACATTACATTTCATACATTGAATCGAAAGAATCAAATATCAAGTTCAAACGCGTAGATAGTGATGTTTTAGATAAGCTCATTGAGAAGGAGGAATCGATCACAAGTTCACTTACAGAAGAAAATAAAGGTGCCTTGCAAGCGATCTTCGAAGATGGGTTTGATAAGAAAAAGTACACGTTTAAATTCGAAGATTTAGCACCTACTGAGGCACCGGTCATTGTTACTGAGAACGAGTTTATGCGCAGAATGAAAGAGCAAAGTGCGCTGGGTGGAGGAATGAATTTTTATGGGGAACTTCCCGATTCATACACACTCGTCTTGAATGCAAATCACGGTCTAATGCAAAAGTTGTTGGTTGATTCAAACGCGGGTCAATCGAAAGCTAAAAGAGCTGTTCAACTAGCTATGTTGGCAAAGGGAATTCTGCAAGGTGAAGATTTAGCAAACTTCCTTCAATCGGAATTCACTGAATTAGAAAAATAAATATTTGGAGTTGCTGAAAAAAAGAACCAACTTCGTTAGAATCAATAAAGAATGAAATCAAACAACAAAGTACTACTCGCCTTCATTGCCGTTGTAGGTATAGTCATCCTCGCTTTTATTTTCTTTTATCTCTATGGAACCTCGGTATATGATGGTGCAGTAGAGAGAAAAACGAACCTTGACAAGTCTTGGGCAAATGTTCAAGCCGTTTATCAGCGCAGGGCAGATCTTGTCCCCAATTTAGTCGCAACTGTTCAAGGTGCAGCTGACAACGAAAAAGAGATTCTGACAGAAGTTACAAAAGCAAGAGCGGGCATGGCAAACGCTACAACGCCAGCGGAACTCCAACAACAAGGCGATATTATCAATCGAAACATCGCAGTTGTTTTTGAAAAATATCCAGAGATACGGTCAACTGAGAATTTTCAAAAACTGCAGGATGAGTTGGCGGGAACAGAAAATAGAATCAGCACCGAACGCATTCGTTACAATGAATCGGTTCAAGCCTACAACTCCTATATCAAAGGCTTTTGGAGAAAGAAAGCTTTAGGATTGGTGTCGGATGGTGATGAAGAGTTCACTGAAGCAAAAGGATTTGAAGCCGAAGCGGGATCAGATAAAGCACCAGAAGTAAAATTTAATTGATGCATCCGTTTTACTCTTCAGATTTTGCAAGAGCCGTTGAGAAAGCGATTGAAGATGCAGAACTCAAAACATCTTGTGAGTTTAAAGTACATTTAGAAGATTACTGCAACGAAGATGTTTTAGACCGAGCAGCCTATGTTTTCTCTGAATTGGGTCTGCATAAAACCGTTGCTCGAAATGCAGTATTCATTTTTATTGTAGTTCAAAACCGTAAAGTAGTGATTCTAGCAGACGGTGGCATTACCAGTGTCATAGACAACGCCCAGATTCAAGATGAAGTAATGGCGTTAACCAACGCATTCCGTGAAGGAAATTTTATTGTTGGTGTTGAACAATCTTTAAATCGAATGAGCGAGGTATTATGTAAATCTTTTCCACGACAAGCAAATGACGTCAATGAAATTAGCAATTCAATCTCTAGGTAGTTTCATTCTCACCATTTTTTTGTGTGGGCAGGTTTTCTCTCAAGGTTCCTGCTTTCCTGAAAAAAATGAAAATCGGCTGGTCTATGATGAAGCGCATCTTTTGTCTGCAGATGAAGTGAGCAATATTGAAGATTCTCTTCGTGCTTTAGCACAAAGTACAGGAAACCAAATTGTAATTGTAATTGTTGAAGATTTGTGCGACCAAGCTCCTTATGAGTACGCGAGTGAATTGGGACAAGTTTGGGGAGTTGGTCAAGAAAAGCAAGACAATGGGGTAGTGTTTCTCATTAAGCCCAAACGTCAGGGCTCAAAGGGAGAGGCGTTTTTAGCCATTGGAAGAGGTCTTGAAGGTGTGTTAACCGATGGGTTTTGTGGGGAGTTAATTCGCAATGAGTTTATTCCCTTTGCAAAGGAAGGGAAATATTTTGAAGCCATACGAGCAACCGTATCTGTGGTGTCTGCCATTGCCAAAAAAGAATATGGGCCAGATGAATACTTGAATAAAAAAAATAAAAGTAAAAGATTAAATCTTGGAATCACATTCGCTTTCGTTGTGCTTATTCTGTTCTTGCTTTTTTATTTCAGATCGAAGAAAGTGAAGAAATACGCAAAGGCCAACAATCTTGGTTTTTGGGCTGCATGGGGACTCATGAGTTCCATGTCACATGGCCACCGCGGTTATTACTCGAATTTTAGATCCGGCTCAGGCGGTTTTGGAGGATTTGGAGGAGGTGGCTCTGGCGGTGGTTTCGGTGGATTTGGTGGCGGTGGATTTGGCGGCGGTGGCGGCGGTGGATCGTGGTAAATTCATGTCTATGAAATTTTCGGAAGAATTTTTGGTTGTAAGAAAAAGTAGTGCTCTTGCGCGTTAACTTCGTCAACTCAATAATCTTATGAAAAAAACAATCTTTTTATTGCTGCTTTCTGCAGCTTTTAGTTTGAAATCGTGGGCTCAGCCGGATCCTGCCCAGTCTACAGAAAAATTCAATGCCCTTATCAATTACATAGAAGGGTTGTATGTAGATACTGTTGATTCAAAGAAATTAACCGAAGCAGCCATTGTGGCCTTGCTTGCTGAATTGGATCCTCACTCAACTTATATCAGTGCAGAGGAATTGCAAGAGGCAAATGAACCTTTAGAGGGAAGCTTTGATGGTATAGGTGTTCAGTTCAACATTTTGCGCGATACCATCATGGTTGTAGAGCCTATCCCTGGCGGTCCATCTGAGAAGTTAGGCATTCGTGCCGGTGACAAGATTGTCAGTGTTGATGGTGTGAACATGGCGGGAATTGGAATTAAAAACAATGATGTTTTTAAAAAACTACGCGGCCCAAGAGGCACCAAAGTGAAAGTAGGTATTCAGCGCAAGGGGAATAGAGACCTTTTGGTGTATGAAATTACCCGTGATAAAATTCCAATTTATTCCATTGACGCAAGTTTCATGGTAGACGAAGAAGTTGGTTACGTTAAGGTGAGTCGCTTCGCGAAAACAACACCTGAGGAATTGACAAAAGCGTTAAAAAAGTTGAAGGCGCAAGGAATGAAAGATTTAATCTTAGATCTTCAAGACAATGGCGGTGGTATGTTAAGTGCAGCCATTGATATGTGCGATGAGTTTTTAAATGGAGATAAGCTAGTTGTTTTTACCCAAGGTAGGAGTTTCCCAAAAGAAGAATACAGAGCTCGTCCAAAGGTGAAGGGGAATTTTGAAGAGGGAAGGCTAGTAGTGCTTATTGATGAGTCCTCTGCAAGTGCGAGCGAAATTGTGAGTGGTGCTATTCAAGATTGGGACAGAGGAGTAATTGTAGGAAGAAGGTCATTTGGAAAGGGTTTGGTTCAAAGGCCAATTCCGTTGCCTGATGGAAGCGCAGTTCGCTTAACAGTTCAAAAATATTATACACCTGCCGGCCGATGTATACAAAAACCTTATGAAAAAGGTTTAGAGGATTATGAGCAAGATTATTTGAGAAGATTGCGAAGTGGCGAATTTTTTCATGCTGATAGTATCAAGTTCTCCGAGAAGGATAAATTTGCAACAAGATTAACGAAAAGAACTGTTTATGGCGGTGGTGGTATCATGCCCGATGTTTTTGTTCCAATGGATACGTCAGACAATTCCAAGTATTTTACAGATATACTCCGTGTAGGAATTACAAATGATTGGACCATGGTTTATGCCGATAAGTACAGAGCTTCTCTGAAAGAGAAATATCCGACCTATACCGATTTTGTCAAGGGCTTTCAGTTTTCAAATGAAGATCTGACCTCGTTTTTAGATGCCGTTGCTGCTAAGAATGTGGTGTTTGATGAAAAGGGATGGGCAACTTCCAAAGAAGTAATTGCAGTTCGCATGCGTGCATTGGTAGCTAGAGCATTGTATGAAAATGATGCGTTCTACATGGTCATCAATGAAATTAATCCCGCTTTCAAAAAAGGACTTGAAATTTTAGGAAATGGAGAATATGAAAAAGTAAATTTGGCTTTTCAAGAGTACAAAATGTTCAAAACGAAAGGGAAAAAATAATGAAGAAATTGAGTTTGTTTTTGTCTGTTGCAGTTTCAACAATTCTGATTTCTTGTGGAACGGAGGTTAAGCAAGAAGCTGTCATTCCGAGTACGCCAGCTGAAGTGAAAATTCCCGAAAAACCAACTTCCCCCGGTAGCGGTGAATCGTCTCAAAAACTTCCGAAAACAAAAATGAAATTCAACGAAAGTGTTCACGATTTTGGTAAGTTGAAAGGTGGAGAAACTCGTGAGTATGATTTTGAATTTACCAATGTTGGAAAGGAGGACTTGGTTATTGAATTTGCGAAAGGATCTTGTGGTTGCACTGTTCCGGAGTGGCCGAAAGAACCCATTAAGCCCGGTGCCAAGGGTGCGATTAAAGTGAAATTCGATAGCACAGGTAAACAAGGTAAGCAGGAAAAAACAGTTACAATCACGGCAAATACAGATCCGGATATCAATAGCATTATAACTATCAAAGCCGAAGTAGAAGGAGAGGCCTATTCAGAAATGGCGAAAGAAGGTAAGAAATAATTCATGGGAACAATTACTGAGGAAATAAAAAGAAGAAAGACATTTGCCATTATTTCTCACCCCGATGCTGGAAAGACAACATTGACGGAGAAATTACTTTTGTTTGGAGGAGCAATTCAAACAGCAGGTGCTGTAAAAAGCAATAAAATTACTAAAACAGCAGCCTCTGATTTCATGGAGATTGAGAGACAACGGGGAATCTCTGTGGCTACTTCGGTCATGGTATTTGAATACAACGGCCAACAAGTTAATTTACTCGACACGCCTGGTCACAAAGACTTTGCTGAGGATACGTACAGAACGTTAACAGCTGTTGATAGTGTAATACTGGTGGTTGATAGTGTGAAAGGAGTTGAAGCACAGACCGAGCGATTAATGGAAGTGTGCAGAATGCGCGATACACCTGTTATTGTATTTGTCAATAAAATGGACTTGGAAGGAAGAGATGGTTTTGATATTCTAGATGAATTGGAATCGAAATTGAGTATCAAGGTTCAACCGCTGAGTTGGCCCATTTCAAAAGGATACAGTTTCAAGGGCGTTTACAAGCTTTATGATAAATCGTTGAACCTATTCGAGTCGAACAAAACAAAAATTGCCGAAGAGATAGTTCAAATTGATGATCTATCAAATCCCATTTTAGATGATCTCATTGGACAATATGCCAATGAGCTGAGGCAAGATGTTGAGTTAATAGACAGTGTCTATGACCCGTTTAATGTTCATCGTTATTTAAAGGGTGAATTGGCTCCCGTGTTTTTTGGTTCGGCAATGAACAACTTTGGTGTGAAGGAACTTTTAGAAAAATTCTTGGAAATTGCACCAGTGCCTCAAAGCCGAGAAAGCGATAAACGTGAAATAACACCAACGGAGGAAAAATTTAGTGGGTTTGTTTTCAAAATACACGCGAATATTGATCCAAGACACCGAGATCGAATTGCTTTTCTTCGTGTTTGCAGCGGTAAATTTGAAAGGAATAAATTCTATAAGCATGTTCGGCTGAATAAGGAATATAAATTCCCTAATCCCGTTACATTCATGGCTCAAGCAAAAAGCACAATTGAGGAGGCCTATGCTGGCGATGTGGTTGGTCTATATGACACAGGTAATTTCAAAATAGGAGATACTTTAACAGAAGGTGAGGCGTTGATGTTTAAAGGTATACCAAGTTTTTCACCTGAAATTTTTAAGGAGCTGATTAACAAGGACCCTATGAAGGCCAAGCAATTGGATAAGGGAATACGTCAGTTGACCGAAGAAGGTGTGGCGCAAGTTTTCTTCCAAGAGCCGGGTTCTCGAAAAATTGTAGGAACCGTTGGCGAACTGCAATTCGAGGTAATCAATTATAGATTGGAGCACGAGTATGGCGCGAAATGTATCTTCGAAGCGAAGTCATATTTCAAGGCATGCTGGATCACCTCAACAGATCTATCTAAATTGGAAGAGTTCAAAAGAATTAAAGGAAATAACATCGTCCAAGACAAAGAGGGACGTGATGTTTTTTTAGCTCCGAGCCAATTCATGTTGGATATGGAGAAACAAAATTATCCTGATTTAACCTTCCATTTTACAAGCGAATTCTAAAAAAAAATAGGCCCGCGCAGCGGGCCTCATTCATATTTTTTTTCTTCGAACTATCTTCCTTTACATTTCACCTTGGTATGATCGCCTCCGGTTTTCTTAACTCGGTTATTTACAAAACGCTGATTTTTTTTGTTACGCTTGTTGTGGGAAGAATAATTGAAACCTTTGCTTTGCGTGCAAGATGTACTCGTAGTTGTCACGAAGGAAATGCTTAAGAGCGCAATGAGCACAGGGAGAATTCGAAGTTTTTTCATTATTCAATTATTAGTTTTTTCGTTGTTGTTTTGTTTGATGTGTGAATATTCACTAGGTACATGCCACTCACAAAATGTGTTGTTTCTATGCGGTTTTTCCCATTACTCTGAAGTACGAGTTCACCCGTCAATGTGTAGACTTCAACATTTTGAATTCCGTTGCCTTCAATCGTGAAAAAATCTTTGGCCGGGTTGGGATAAAGAATCACATTATTCAGACTAGCGCTAGCCTCGTTTATTCCTACTGTCAATTCACGGTAATCACACTCCAATGTGCCACCGCATACTTGGTAAGATAAAAAGTTAGCCATGTAGCTTAACGTAGTATCTAAATATGCAGTGTTGGTTACATGCGGCACGTGGTCAGCTCCATTGAAAATTTTGAAGCAATGCTCAACGGTAACCTCATCCATTTTTTGATTGATGCTGTTGCTTCCATCAACTTCCACTACAGGTGCTACACCAAAGGCATATTGCATAGCTGATCCGAAAGGAACTGTTTGGTCATTCGTTCCATGCAACAACAGCGCTGGTTCGTCATCCGTGCTTATCCACGCTGAATCACCAATGGCACCACAAATATTTACAATGGCATTAATTCCTGAGCTATATCCGGCATTTCCGCTTTCTCCTTCAAGTCCACCTGCTAAGCCGGTGGCACTTTGATTGACATAAGTTGGAATTTCAGCCTCACTGTCAAGGTATGCCATGTGAAGCGCAATGTATCCTCCCGCACTAGATCCCGCAACGTAGACTTGATTCGGGTCAATTCCGTATGGATTGTTATTTTCTGCAACGGTTTTTCGGAAGTAGCGAACTGCAGCTTTTCCATCTTGAACCCCACGCATTACAGCTTCGGTCATAGGTCCACTCAAGTCTGCCGTGATGGTAATGCCTAGTCTGTATTCAATACTTACCGCAACATACCCCATTTTTGCGAGTGACTCGCAAATAGGAACTACATCAGGACCCGTTTTCGATCCGGATAGAAAAAAACCTCCGTGAGCAACAATGACTAAAGGCCTATTGGTATAAGTATCACCAGCGGGTTCGTAAATGTCGCACAATAGATTTTGTGATGTGCCATCATATTTCAAATTGGTTCCATATTGAACATCGGCTGTTTTAACAAAATCAGTAAAAACGTAATTTCTGAATCTATTTCCATCACATTGCCCAGAGGATTGTAAGGCAAGGATGGCTAACATCAGGCAAGTAAATAAGTGTTTCATAGGCGTATTGATTATATTGCAAAGTACAACAAAAATGAAAACTGACCTTTGTCAACGGAACATTTTAACCTTTTGAATGTTACTAACTTCGGCGTTTTATATTGAAGCGCCATTGTGCATGCTTAATTTTGCTTTATGATTGAAACTGATATTATCATCATTGGCGCCGGTCCGTGTGGATTATTTACCGTATTTGAAGCTGGCCTTTTGAAATTACGTTGTCATTTGATTGATGCTCTTCCTCAGGCCGGTGGTCAGTTGACAGAGATTTATCCAAAGAAACCCATCTATGATATCCCCGGTTTTCCGGAAGTGCTAGCTGGAGAACTTGTTGAGAATTTAATGAATCAAGCCGCTCCATTCAAACCGGGATTCACCCTGGGAGAGCGCGCAGAATCTTTTGAAAAAACAGAAGATGGAAAATTCATAGTAACAACTTCTCGAGGAACAAAGCACATGGCTCCAGTGGTTGCAATTGCAGGAGGGTTGGGATGCTTTGAACCCCGTAAACCACCCATTTCCAACATTGGTCAATTTGAAGACAAGGGAATCGAATACATTGTGCGTGATCCTGAATTTTACAGAGGAAAACGCGTAGTTATAAGTGGTGGGGGAGATAGCGCTTTGGATTGGAGCATATTTTTAGCCGAGGGTGTTGCAGAACATGTGACTTTAATTCATCGCTCTACAAGTTTCAGAGGACACTTAGACAGTGTTCAAAAAGTAATGGACATGGCAGCATCTGGTAAGATGACTTTGATTACAAACGGTGAAGTAGTTGGTGTTGATGGGAATGAGCATGTATCTGAAGTTCATGTTGCGATTACCGGACAAGAGAACCATCAGGTAATTGCTACAGATCATTGGTTGCCGCTATTCGGCTTAAGTCCTAAATTGGGACCACTCGCTGATTGGGGATTAAACATTGATAAAAACAGCATTGAAGTGAACACCTTTGATTACAGTACGAATGTTGAAGGACTTTATGCAATTGGTGATATCAATACTTACCCAGGCAAATTGAAGCTCATTTTATGTGGATTTCATGAGGCTACATTAATGGTTCAAAGCGCTTTCAAGCGTATTTATCCTAATAAAAATTATGTTTTGAAATACACCACCGTAAATGGTGTTAATGGATTTGAATAACATGGAAGAAAATACAGTTTTAATAACCGTTGTTGATCGAGATGGGGTAGCACATGATCTTGAAGCTCCAACTGATATGGGGATGAACATGATGGAGCTTTGCAAGTCATATGAATTACCCGTTGAAGGGACATGCGGTGGAATGGCCATGTGTGCAAGTTGTCACATGTACATTATTTCTGATCATGATTTGGGCTTCAGAAATGACGATGAAGAAGCCATGTTGGATCAAGCATTTTTTGTAAAAGAAAATAGCCGATTGGGATGTCAGCTGCACATCGCCTCAAACTTCAATGGCTTAAAAGTTCAATTGGCTGAAGTAGGAGGATAGTTGCTTGTCAAGAAGCGAACAGCTAACTCATAACCCGCAATTCCGAATCCAGATATAGTGCCTAAGCAGTGACGAGCGATCAATGATTGTTGCCTGAAAGGTTCTCTTTTCTCCACGTGTGATATGTGTACTTCAATGGCAACAGGCTTAACCGCTTCCAGTGCATCATGTATACTAACGCTTGTGTGTGTGTATCCACCAACGTTTATGAGCAACGCGTCATATTCTTTTTGTTGAATAACGTCAATGATCTCACCTTCGTGGTTTGATTGGAAAAGGCGAAAGGAACATGCTGGAAACAGTGAGGTCAAATGACTTAATATGTCTTCTTGAGAGAACGACCCATATATTTCGGGATCACGGCTCCCAAGTAAGTTCAAGTTCGGACCATGTAAAACAAGAATTCTCATGGTTTGAATGTAGTGGTTTCAGAATTCCACATGTCTTCTGTAATCGCACGTCCGTTTTTCGAGAAATAAGTTGAACCTCGAGAAACTGTTTTCTGGTAGATATCTACTTTGTTCCCTTTTTTCAAAATGCGTTCAATGGTTTGAGAATTGCCCGACCCCTCATACGATCTTTCTGTTATGCCATCGGGAAGATTTTCTGTTCCAGCCGGAGGAATGAGGCGAGATTCAATCATGGCCTGATACTCGGGTGAGTTAGGGTCGAGATATTGCGGTTGCTCTCTCAATTTTGGTTTTTGTCCCTCGAATGTTCCATTCTCTTGTGAGTAAGACTGCTGGTTAATCAAGTATTCATTTCGGTCTTTGAATCTTTCTTGTTTTTCGGTGTGGTAGGGATCAACATACTCTTGATTCACTCGTCCATTCACGCGCTCTTGGTCGTTGGCAAAGCCTTCTTCCGTGCTTGCGGTATAGTTTCTTGCGTTCGCATACGCTTCATCCAGACGTTCTCTGTTTTTCGATTCAGAATCAAGCAAAGCTTCTTCTTGACGGTCACGTTGTGCAGATTGATTTCGAAGTGCTTCACCGGAGCTAAATTGCACTTTATTCTCAGCTTCACTTTTCGTGAGATCTGTTTGTGTATTTGAGCGCTGCACGTCATCTAGTCTGCTCAACTGCTGATCTGAAACAACAGTTGTTTGCTCTTCCTGATTTCTACGAATGGTTTCAAGTTCTTCTATACGTGCAGATGAGCTTGATTGCACTTTCATTTCATGCATATCAATGCTTTCTCTGCTGCTGTTGGCCAATAACTCTTTCGAGAAGATCAATGAGTCAGTATGATTGCGTTGCTTTTCAGAAACTTCATTCGATTGCAAATCATATTTCGCTTCAATCTCAAGTATTTTCTTTTCCTGTGATATTCTTCTCGAGTTTTCGTAAAATTCGTCAACCGCTTTTTCTGCTGCTAAATCTACACTTGAGTTGAAATCATTGTTCCCAGAATTGTTTTGTCCATTGCGTAGGTTTTCTTCTTCAAGTCTTTTCTCTGCTTGTAATCTCGCTTGTTCGGCCAATTCATCTTCGCGTTTTCTGCGGATTTCTTCCATTTCCTTTTCTTGGGCTAGCAGTCTTTCTTTCCATTCATTTTCTCCGCTGTAGACAGTTGCATTTTGAGGAGCTGTATATCCGCCGCTGCCACCTGAGTTGTTCGGTCTGTTGTTTACAACGGGAGCCTCAAGTTCTTTTTTGGCTTTATTGATTTGAGTTTGCGGATAGCTTTGATCGGGCTTTATCTCAAGAGCACTTTCGTATTTTGCAATGGCAAGTTGATATTTTTTACTTGAAAATAAATCATCTCCACTGGCCACCAATGCTTTGTATCGCTCTTCAATTTCTTTCTGCTTCTCTTTATCATTGGCTTGAGCTAAAAGTGCTGCATTGGCTGCGTCTATTTGGCTTTTCGGGTAAACCTCATTGGGGCGAATGTTCAATGCTTTTTTGTATGAGCTGATCGCTGCTTCATAATTGGTGCTGTTGAAACGAGAGTCAGCCTCTTCAATGAACTCAGCATATTGTCGATTCGCTTCTTCTTTCTTCAATTCTTGATCGCACAAATACATTTGATCTCTTGGATGCTTTTCGCCAGTTTTGAGGTTACTTGCAGTACTGTATTTTCCTTTGGCTTCTTCCCACTTTTTATTTTTAAAAAGCTCATCTGCTTCTTTAATCAATTTGGCGTATTCTTGAGAAGAGTTCTGAGCGTTGAGTTGCTCTTTCCATTTTTTCTCGGCTTCGGTGTACTTCGATTTCGCAGTTGCATCTGTAGGGAAAATGTTCAAAGCACTTTGGTACTTCTGCATGGCCTCTTCGTACCGAGTAGTTGTCATTTTTGCATCACCTTCCGCAATGAATTTATCGAAGTCTTTCTTCATTCGGTCGCCATTTTTGGCCAGGTCTTCAAGACGTTTGAATTCAGCATCAATTTTTCTTTGCATTGTTGCGGTGTAAGCGTCATCTGTGCTGATACTATTGGTTTGAGAGACGAAAGAGGCCTTACTCATGGGGTCTTTCATGATGTCTGTGTTGAACCCTTCGACATAAGCAAACAGTGTAACGCTCATTTCTAATGTGAATCCACCGGCACGATCTGCTGGTGGTATGTTTCGGGTATCGATTCGAAGTATTTTGGTTACGTAATCGCTTTTGCTGAATTTCAATTCGTAGGTATAACCCAAAGGAAGTGTGAAGTCGAATTTGCCTTTGGTGCCGGCATCTTGCACTTCTTGTTGCGCACCATTTTTGAAAACAACAATTTGAACTCCATCTAATTTTGCGTTGGTTTTGGAATCGCGCAAAATGTCGTCACTCTTGATGCGAATGACTTCCCCTTGGCCAATTGCACTTATAGTCACTACCAGTAAAAGAAATGAAAGGGCAAGTTTAAAGAAGTTGGAGTTTGTAGCACCCATACGAAAATGATTTACCTGAACTATGTAAATATAATGGAAAAAAACGGAATATGGCGCTTGTTAAGCGCCATATTTCAAATGGTTATTTTTTGTTGATTCACTATTTCTCCTTGGTTGGTTTCAACAACAAGCGCGTATTCTCCTCTTTGTAATCCTGATAAGCTAATGTCAACGGGGAGTGTTAAGCTGCCTGGCTGTTGGTTTTGTATATGCTGAACATACTTAATCACCTCTCCCGATTTGTCTTTAATTACAATTCGGATGTCTGATTTTTCATTCGTAACAATACTCACTTCACTGGTGATACGCTCGGGTTTTCCGCTGAAGGTCAATTGTGATCCGGATTCAACTTCCTGATAAGTGACATGATAAACAGGAACAGGTTCGCCTTTGTACTTTGAGGCAATGGCCATGAGTTCTGTAGGTGCCTCTGTATCGCCCTTTCTGCCCAAGGCTGCAATGGGATGATTGTTTGTGAAAATCCAAACTAAGGTTTGAATAGAACCGTGTGTGTCAAGGTGATTCCTCTCCGCATCTTGTAATGCCCCTACCAATTCAGCACTACCCATTTCGGTCTCCTTGAAGTCTTTGTATCCATCAGGTGTATGCGCCGCTCCAGAATTTCCACAAACGGCATTCACATAGGTATCTTTTGTTTCCAATGGAGCAAGAACAATATCCTTTGATCGAATAACAACAAACGGCTGGTATTGCGGATCTTGACAGTGAAAGATACGTCCACATTCAAGTTCAATCTGAATGGTATCCTTGGAGTTGTTTTTCATTGCAAGCTTCAATCTTCTTTTATCGCCAATGCTATTTACAAGCCCTGTGAAGCTGATTAACTTCTTTTTCCGTGCTTCTTGAAATGAAATTTTTTGACTTCTTTTTTGCGCTGTTGCTTGAAAGATGAGTACAGAGAGGGTGAAGAGAACGATTAGCTTTTTCATGGTGTTGGGTTTTTGGTGGTTTAACTGAGTTGTGTTGGGACTGAAGTGATTTTTAAGAAGCGTCTTTTTCTTTTGTAAAACGCTCAATGTCTTTTTTCCTCAAGAAAATATGAATGTCTCCTTTTTTAGTTTCTCGAACTTGCCATGATTTTAGCTCGCCCATTTTGAACTGAATTTCCACTGCGTTATCTTTTTTGGACTTTTGAACCTTGAGAGTTATCTCAGACAATACACTCAGAGAATGGGTAGCGAGCCGAAGTTTTTGATTCGGGTTGACTGCCTCTTGTGAAACTTTTACGCGGATATTTTCTTGAACAACAGAGCCGGCAATTAGCTTTCTTCCAAAACATGTGTGAATGCATGTCTCACCGTTGTTTTTGAAATCTTCGAAAACCGCATAGATTCCCGATTTTGAAAAGGCAATGCTGCGAAAATTCTGACCGTCAACGGTTTCTTTGCCAATTTTAATGCTCTTCTCAAAAATCCAGGTCGATTTGCCAGCGTCCCATCTGAATAATTTTAGAAATTCATTCTTCTTCTGCACATTGGCCGGAAAGAGCACATTGATCTCTATTTCTTGATCTGTTGGAATAATAACCTCAAAGGCTTCACGAAATTGATAGGTCTTGTGTTTGCTGTCGGTTGTATTGAACTTCATTGCAAATTCAGTGAAGTTGATTTGTCGAATTTGCGGACTACTTGTAGGAAGGTCGTGCCCAAATGATGAACAATTCCAAATGAATAATAGACCTGTTAAGACAATAATTGGGATGTTGGATTTTATGGTGTTCATGGCAATATTATTTATAGGTTACTGAAATTTTGTTGGGTTGAAAAAGATGCTTAAAAGCCTGCCATTTCGAAGTGTTTATCTCACAGTTAACTTCTTCGGTTTGTCCATTTGCATGGGTTAAAGTGCAAGTGATGTATCCCTTTTGAACAGCCTTCGGAATATCAATGGTGGCGCTGGCTTGGTTGGTTGAGATTTCGCCACCAACCTGAATGTAAGGTGCCGTTGATATGTATTGGCATGAAGTGATGGCTTTCATTTTGGGAGCGTGAACAGTGGCTTTTAGTTTGGTTCCTGATAGCGTTTCAGCCCAGGCATATGTACCAGATTGTGAAATGTCTATCTGCGTGAAAAATTCATCTAAATCATTTTTTGATTTATTGGTTTTTGCAGTTCCAATTGGATCCCAACTTTGTGCATTGGCATTCCAAATGAATAGTTGCATTTTTTTCTTTGCAAGTTCTGGCGATAGCGTGAACTCCATTTCAAGTCCATTTGCAATGGGGTGTTCAGAAGTGTAGTTGGCTTCAATTAACTTATGTATTATAAGCACTTGTCTTTTTGAAGAAATGGAATTGTACTTCGACAATTGTTCGGCGTTAACCGCTTCATGTAAGTCAATGCGAGCCGCCTCAACAGAAGCACGATCCAATTCTTTGAAATTTAAATTGTATTTGCCTACAATATGAATTGTAGCTGGAGTTACCCGTAAAATTTCGTTTCGTTCTTTCGTGTAATTCGTCTGTATAGTCAAATCGCGATCATTCACGTTTTGCTTTTCGAGAATATCTATCGAAACAATTTCTTTGGGTATGTGCTCTTCCAACAGGAACTCTTCAATTTCCATGATTCTTTTTTCCAAAAGCACTTTCTGTTTCATGTCTGTTTGGTAATTCCTATTCATTCTGAACTGCAAGTGAATGTCTGAGGCCCCATAAAAATCTAAAACAACATGATTCAACAGATTGAAAGACTGAAGCGTTAGTTTTTCAGAGTTGTTTTGAAAGTCTAACTCCGCAATCGGTGTAGCTTGAGTTTGGAGCATAGAAAGGCAGCCCCAAAGGATGAGTAGTCTTTTCATAATAAATAATTTAAGGGATTTCTATTTCAACGAACATTTAAAAAAATTAATTGTGCTCTGAATAAATTTTTTTTTCTTTGGAGTATGAATACTAGTTTTTGGGAGAGAGAATCGTTCCTGTTGAATTGTGATGTTATTATTGTAGGAGCAGGAATTGTTGGCCTATCCGCAGCATACCATTGGAAGAAAAAAAATCCGGGGCATCGAGTGGTCATTCTTGAGAGAAATTGGCTTTCTGATGGTGCAAGTTCTAAGAATGCGGGCTTTGCCTGTTTCGGAAGTATTTCTGAACTGGAGGATGATTTGCAGTCCATGAGCGAAAATGAAGTGGTTTCCCTTTCTAATCGACGTTTTCAAGGATTACTTGAGTTGAGAAAACTTATAGGCGATGAAAATTTGAAGTTCCATTCAAGTGGTGGTGTTGAAGTTTTTTTTGATTCAAGTTCTTTTCAAGAATGTCAAAGTCAAGTAGATAAATGGAATTCGAATTTTAATACAATCATGGGACCGAATGTGTATTCGGCTAAATCTGTTTCGCACTATCACGGCATGCAAGAAGTTGTTGGTGTAATTGAAAATTCATTTGAAGGAGCAATACATACAGGAAGCATGCTTCGTTCATTCAGAAATTTGGTGTTGTCTTTGGGTGTTGAAATTTACAGTGGTGTGCACGTTCATTCATTCGAAGAGGCAAATAATGGGGTAGAGGTGGTTTCCAATGAAGGTCTATGGAAAACAGATCATCTCATTATAACCACAAATGCTTTTGCTTTTGATTTATTACCTCTCCTTGATGTGCAGCCCAAGCGAAATCAAGTAATTGTATCGAAGCCCATGAAACATGAGCTGAAATCTACCTACCATGCAGAGAAGGGATACATTTATTTTCGCCCAATTCACGACCGTATTTTAATTGGTGGAATGAGGCATCTTTTTCCGCATACAGAGAACACCGCGGAAAGAGGCAACACCGATGAGGTTATTGCCGCATTGCAACGATTCGCCTCTGAAAAAATTTTGAATGGAAGGTCTTTTGAATTGGATATGCATTGGTCTGGAATTATAGCCATGGGGAATAAGAAGAGTCCCATTTTAGAGAGGCACAGCGAACGCATAGGTATTGCGGTTCGTATGGGCGGAATGGGTGTTGCAATCGGAACTTCAGTCGGAAAAGAAATTACGGAATTAATGCTGCAATAGCATCAATTACTCGCTCACCGTCTATGGCAGCTGATACAATGCCTCCTGCATAACCAGCACCTTCTCCACAGGGAAACATATTCTTTACTTCCAAATGGTGTAATGTTTGTGCATCACGCGGAATTCGCACTGGTGAGCTGGTTCTTGTTTCAGGGGCTACGAGTAAAGCATGTTTCGTAAAGCCAGGAATTTTCTTTTCCATCAATTGCAATCCTTCACGCAAAGCGTTTGAAATGTTCTTCGGGAACAATTCATTTAAATTAACTGAAGTAATGCCTGGTCTGTATGATGAAGGTGTTAACTGAGTAGAGGTTTTATTCAATATGAAATCATGGGCCATTTGTGCAGGTGCAAAGCCAGATTCACCACCAAGTATATATGCTTTTTTTTCGATTGCTTCTTGAAGATGAATCCCTTTAAGAGGTCCTTTTTGCTCATAATTGACAAGGTCAGATTCCAAAACCTCAGCAACAATTCCTGAATTAGCCCATTCATTATTTCGTTTGCTTGGTGACCATCCGTTGGTTACAACTTCACCCGGGGAAGTAGCACAGGGTGCTATAATTCCGCCAGGACACATACAAAAGGAATAGACCGCTCGGTCTGTAGTTTGAGTCACTACGTTGTAACTCGCGGCAGGTAAAAATTCACTTCGCGTTTCGCAATGGTATTGATTCTGATCAATAAATTGTTGTTGATGCTCAATGCGGAATCCCAGTGCAAAGGGTTTGTACTCGATGGCTATGTTTTTTGAATGAAGTAGATTGAAGATGTTTCTTGCGCTGTGTCCGGTTGCGAATACAAAGAAATCTCCTGCAAAACGCTTCCCATTTTCGTCTTCAACAGATTCAATACTATTTTTTGATAAGTGAATATCAATCACATTCGTAGAGAAATGAAACTCTCCTCCAGCAGCTAATATGGCTTCGCGCATGCTGGTAATAATTTGAGGAAGTTTGTTTGTGCCAATGTGCGGGTGACTTTCAACGGCAATGTTTTCATCTGCGCCGAATTGAATAAAGGTTTCGAGTATGCGTTGTACCGAGCCTTTCTTCGTGCTTCGGGTGTAGAGTTTTCCATCACTATACGTTCCCGCTCCGCCTTCACCGTAGCAATAGTTTGAATCAGGATGAACTTGCCCATTTCTGGTTATTGCTGCAAGGTCACGTCTGCGTGAACGAACATCTTTGCCACGTTCAAGAACAATTGGCTTTAAATTTAATTCGAGGCATCGCAAAGCGGCAAATAATCCGGCTGGCCCTGATCCAATGATGATTACTTTTCGAGCATGCTCATTGCAACTGAAATTTCTTTTCGTGAAATTTGGAAAAGGGATTTCTAAAGGTAAAATGCCAATGCGCAAGTTGACTTTAATGTTGCGACTTCTGGCATCAATAGATTTTTTTAAAATCCGAAAATGCTGTAACGCAGAATTGAATCCAAGTTTTTGAATTTCTACTTGTATTAATTTACGGTCCTCTGAAATAAGAGGAGTGACCTGTATTTCAAGAATTTTCATGTTGGTCTATTCAACCAAAAATGATTGGTTATCAGCGAAATTAATTCTTTTTCTTTGATTTTACAGCTGCCACAACTTCAGCTTGAGGTTTAGGACCTGTTTTCTTTGCACCGGGTTTATTCTTACTTCCCGCAGGCCTTCCTCTTCTCGATTTTCCTTTGGTAGAAGTTGTTCCGTCAAAGGAAGGTAAGTTTAATTTGAATTTCGATTTTCTTCCACGTTGATTATTCAAGGATGCAAGTGTATTCGCCACTTCGACTAAAGTTTTTAATTCCTTTTCTTTTCTTGAAATTTCAAGTTTTATTTCATTCAACAGCTTGTTCGACATGGTGTGTTTATTTATTTTTCAAATGTATTTCTATACTTCCGATACGAATGCAAAAAAATTCTTAAAAATCGTTGAATCGTGTAATTTCGCCAAATGAAAAATCAAAACCCCATAGCATTTAATCGGACAGGTTTGTCTAACGATGAACTGTTGCAATTATATAAGGCAATAAAGTTACCTCGTTTAATTGAAGATAAGATGTTAAGTCAGTTGCGATTGGGAAAAATTTCAAAGTGGTTTTCGTCATACGGCCAAGAGGCTATTTCCGTTGGTATTACCTGCGCAATGGAAGATGATGAATTCATTTTGCCCATGCACAGAAATTTGGGTGTATTTACTTCGCGCAAGCTGGATTTAAAAAAACTGTTCTTGCAGTTTCAAGGAAAACGTGATGGATTCACAAAGGGGCGAGATCGTTCATTTCATTTTGGAACCAAAGCGCATCATTTGGTTGGTATGATTTCACACCTTGGTCCTCAGTTGGGAATTGCAGACGGTATAGCACTAGCTCAGAAATTAGAAAAGAATCCAAAGGGCACTGTTGTCTTTTCCGGAGATGGTGGGGCGAGTGAAGGGGACTTTCATGAGGCATTGAATGTTGCTACAGTATGGGACTTACCTGTTATTTTCTGTATTGAAAATAACGCATGGGGTTTGTCTACTCCAAGTCAAGAGCAATTCAGATGCAAGCAGTTTGTTGATAAAGCAATTGGTTATGGTATGCCTTTAGAGGACGCTGTGCAAATTGATGGGAATAATATTTTGGAAGTGTATAAGACCGTCAAACAATTGCTTGAAAGCATCCGGGAGAGACCGCGTCCAATTATTTTGGAATGTTTAACTTTTCGTATCCGTGGACACGAAGAAGCGAGCGGAACAAAGTATTATCCAGAGGGTGTTATTGAGGAATGGACAACAAAAGATCCCGTAGACAACTATGAAAAATATCTCATACAAGAGGGGGTGTTAAGTGAGACGGAAGCTGTGACCATTTCATTGAACTTAAAGAATGAAATCAATGCTGCACTGAAGGTCAGTTATGATGTGCCCGATATTACTCCGAATACGCAAGAGGAAGTACAAGATGTATTTGCACCATTTAACAATGCTGAAATTCGAGCAACGGGAGGCACAAAAAAAATGCGATTTATTGATGCTATTCAAGACGGTTTGCGTGAGTCCATGCGCAAGCACGAAAAGTTGGTGTTGATGGGACAAGATATTGCAGAGTACGGAGGTGTTTTTAAAGTTACTGAGGGGTTTGTATCGGAATTTGGTAAGGATCGAGTTCGAAATACACCCTTGTGTGAATCAGCAATTATTGGTACTGGATTGGGTTTGAGTATAAAGGGGTGGAAGGCCATGGTTGAAATGCAATTTGCTGATTTTGTTACTTGTGGATTCAATCAGATTGTAAACAATTTGGCTAAACTTCATTACCGTTGGGCGGAAAAAGCCGACGTGGTGGTGCGCATGCCTACGGGTGGATTAGCAGCTGCAGGACCTTTTCATAGTCAAAGCAATGAGGCTTGGTTTTTTCACACACCGGGATTAAAAATCGCTTACCCTGCTTTTCCTGCAGATGCAAAGGGTCTCTTGTGTCAGAGTTTCGAGGACCCAAATCCGGTATTGTTTTTTGAGCATAAAATGCTTTATCGAAGCATTGAGTCGGAAGTTCCGGAGGGTTATTACACAATTCCATTTGGTAAAGCAGCTGTTTTGAATGTTGGAAATAAGGCTACAATTATAACCTACGGATATGGTGTACATTGGGCATTGGAAGCAATCAAGAATCCGAAATATGCTGACGTGGAGGTGATCGATTTAAGAACATTGTCTCCGTTAGATTATGAAACTATTTTTGCTTCGGTACAAAAGACAGGCCGAGCACTCATACTTCATGAAGACTCCGTTACAGGTGGAATAGGAGGAGAGCTTTCAGCTCGCATTACAGAGAATTGCTTTACATACTTAGATGCCCCAATTTTACGCTGCGCAAGTATGGATACTCCAATACCTTTCAACGCAGAACTTGAAAAGAATTTTATGGCAAACAGCAGGTTGTTTGAAACACTTGATGAATTGTTGAATTTTTAATTGCGAAAAAGCAGTATTTTCGGAGTAATGAGAAATTCATTACTTCTACTTCTATCAATCATTGTTTCACATGCATGGACTCAGAATCCTGTTTTGGTTGTGGATCAGCATGCGTTGTATGGAACTGTGGAAGGGGTTGATATGACGGGGTATATCATACATGATGTCTTTGTTGAATTTCCAAACAGCAATTATCGATTAACGACCCTTGGGGCGGGTTGGGCAAATTCATTGTGGAAAGTTACCACGGATTGTAATTTTTTTCATGCGTCAAATTCTGGTTACTCAAGTGAACAGATACCCTGTGCAAGCGCTGGGTTGAATACGCTTGCAGAATTGTCTAGCCGATGGATGATTGGAGGTGCATGCAACGGTTTGAATGATGGGGTCTTGTATTCCATGGGGGGTGATGGGACCGTTTTGAATAATTGGGGGACAGGAAATTTTAATTCGTTGAATCATGTGCTTTTCAGAATTCCTACCGATCCATTGTCTCAAACTTCGAACAACCGCATTCAAATAGGACGCTTTACAACATGCGGAAACGTCTGCGTAGATGCCGGTATTCAATACTTTGAAAACTACAATGGGCCTGGAAGTGTTTTTCAGACAGCTCAACTTTCAGGCTGTTTTTCACAACCCTGTTTGTTGAATCCAATTCCAACTACACCAATTGTTCAGCAGGTAGGTTGTACAACCGCGTCACAACTCGTATCCATGATTCAAGGTGGTAACGGAAATTCAAACGGTAATCTATATACATCAGCGGGGGTGTTTGTTCAATCGGTAGGCATTCCCAACGGATTACTATTTCTCTCTGGACTTGAGGCAAATACAT